>Ga0099823_1008132_pt1 | contig 10676 bp, 9 predicted proteins | sample CowpearedBW_FD_76831 | JGI IMG/M metagenome (GOLD analysis project Ga0099823, IMG submission 76831) | Root nodule microbial communities of legume samples collected from California, USA - Cow pea red BW | ecosystem: Host-associated > Plants > Roots > Nodule | place: USA: California | collected... | reverse complement strand
TATATATATATATATATATATATATATATTATCTAATTTATTTTCACTTTATTTTTTTTATACGAAATGAAATGAAAACTCAAATTTAAGTACATGAACGTGCTAAAGTATCCAAATCTATTATTTACTACAATCATTTCAACAATATTTTCTACAATAGACTCATTTATCCCACAAATCTTATGAGTTAGGTTAGATTAGACCTTTTTTTTTTACCGAACATAAAGTGAGTTGATTCAGGCCTAATGACTTAACTTGTATTGGCAGTTCTTGTTAAACATATAGTCAACATAAACATCATTAAAGTTCAAATGAAGGGAAAAACTTTATTTGAACTTGATGAAAGAGAATCCAAAGAAAATGAAAAATATAAAAAGAAAGTTTAAAATTAAAAAGAAGAGTATGAAGATGCATTTATCTAGAGAAGCTTGATGTCCAAGAAGAGAATAAAATGAAGAAATGTTAGATCAAGTTATTCATTTAGGACTTACCAAAAGTTATATGTAATAATTAGAATGTAACTTTTTTTTCATAAGAACATAACAATCCAAATATTACGATTAGATTATAACTTAACTCTACTTTAGTTAGCAAAAATACGGATGTCACCTCCAACAAAAGAAATATTTACCTAATGACAATCATGAAAGGAAGTTTAATATTACTGTTATAGAATTAACAAAAGTTAAAGATGATAAAATATAAATATTTAGATGAATAAGATTAACTTTAATGAAGAGATGGTTCATGTAAAAAAGTAATGATAATAATTACAAGTAAAAGAAATAAAAATAATAATATGAGAAAGAAGATAATGCTATCCAAGTGGGATTTAAATAAATAAATAATGTTTCGGTGAATATTTAGTTCTCTTTACACAAGATTAGTTAGTTTTTTTGTTATTATGAGATTCTTGTGACTATTTTCTGGTCCTAAAAAACTTGAGAAAATTTTCGTTTAAATGGACACTAGACATAAGGGAAATAAACATTAAAATTTTATACCCTTAAATCCACTTTCTTAGTTTAGTCCAGCCCTAACTAGAACGAAAACTAAATTTCAAACTTCAAAATTAAACTAGGAGAGAATATTAAGAAAAATAGAAATGTTGCAAATATATGCTCAAATAACTGTAATTTTAATTAGAATAAGTTAGTTTTTAGAAGTTTTTATTTTCTTTTCAAATCTTGGATATTAATTGAAAAGGCAACGATAAGATCTTATCATTTATTTAGATTTAGAAAAATATTAATTTAAATTTACGATTAAGGTAATGTTAGTAGGTGAATTTGAGCTAAATTTAAATAACATCTTTAACTCTATGCAAGTGTTATCAGCATCCTTAATTCTTAAACTAGAAAAATGTACAATCTGTGAAAAAAATTTGAAGACAAATACCTAGTGACTCGATAGGACATTTTGGATATTTTGAATGGTTTCCTTGTGAAGGTGTTATCTCCAAAACGTAGAACATTAGAATGAGCTTTAAGAGCAATCCATCTCCGTTGAAATCGATGATACCTCAAACACCAAATAAGATTAACTTATGATCATACCTTCAGTTCCGCAAGCAAGCCATTCCTTACCTCTATGTAAAAAAAAAACAAAATGTCAAAATTAAGGGATAAAGATGTTTTATGATTGAAATTATAAATTTATTAAATCATTATTGAAGGTTCTATACAAAAACATAGAAAGCTTTTAACTAGAAAATAGTATGAAAAAAACTCATGGTAGGTTTTAATTAGGAAGCATAGACTTTTCTATACTTATAAACACCACCACGTACTTGTCATATGCAATTAAATCAAATTTAAGTTTTCTTAATTATTTTCTTATCTTGTTCTAACAACTTCGTCTCTACATCAAATTGCAGAGTCTAGAGAATACTTCATAGATTCTTCAAATGTGAAACTCGAGATATGTGAGAAAAGGTTTATAAAAACTAATTGTTCACTAGTTACTATGCATTCTTCTATGCACAGAAAGGGCAGTTCTCAATTATTAGGTAAGCACATTGTACAAAAGAACTCTGTAACTTGGAATTGCAAATCCTGATAAACTCTTTACAATCAAGCAGCAATTGAAGTTAGAAACATAAAAAAGAGATGAGATTGTTTTTAGAAGGTTGAAAAAAAAAAAGAAATGTCCTATGTTAAATGGAGCCAAAGGGGGAAATTTTACATGGCCAAATCAAACTTCCTATAGAATAATTTGCTTTGACAATCAAAGCTTACAAAATATTCTTCATACTAGTTGTCCAACCAAAAGATCTCCTTTTTGGGGTCCGGGGGGCAAAATTGAGCCCAAACATCTCCTTGAAAGCCTGATCTGGCTCTACTGAACCAACCAGCTTTGCAACAATGGTGGCACTCTCTCTAATGTGGTCCATGTCATCTGTTTTTGACCACAAGCGATGGGATAGCTGCAACCTTCTATACTTTGAACTTAGACTAACTCCCCATTTAATATACAAATTCTCTCTTTCAGATTTTGACAGCTTCTTCTCCATTTGTTTGCTCAACATCTGTCTCTCAGCTCTCAGATACCTATGGCTGTTTGCAAAAGAAAGGTATTGTAGGTTTTGTAATTACAGAAAACGTGAAACTTGTTTAAATACAAATTCATAAATCTTTTTAAAGAAGATTAATGCTTCAAGTCTTACCTTGTGTCAGCGTTAAGGATATATCCGTCTTCCACAGTCTGATTCCCTTTGGCAAAAGTTTGCTTGAGATAGAACAGCCTTCTGAGCTCTACTTCCATATAGATAGAATCTGATGGGTCTCCTTTGAATAGAAGGAAAAAGTAAGTCCTGTGAACCAATGAAACATGACAAGCATCCCAGAGTCCAATAATCTGTTTCTGCAGCCGCTTAAATTCTGAAGACCATTCCACCTGTTTTTCTTCCTCAGATTGCAATGGGTTCGAACCAACATCTTTGAACTTCTTTGGAGTATTATCGGACTGCAATTCATTCGCTGGAACCTGCCATGCAAAATGACTCAGAATCATTGGTTGAATTTTCATTTCAAAAAGGGTTAGGCATGCTACTACCATCATTTGCATGGTTGACCAAAATACAAAACGGAATCGGTATATTAGATTAGAAGCATTCATAGTTGGATCAATGGAAGACACATAGAAGCAAATTAAGGAAGAAAGATGAACAACTAGAAGCATACCTCGGGGTTCGCTTGCAGATTTGAACTTTCAAGATCATCTTTTTCCTTTTTTCCCGGTGGTAATGAATTATCGTCACAACTTTCGTTATCAATGTAGGTTTTCGTATTCTGAATATCTGCAGTACTTTCCTGGGAATTCTCGTGATCATCCCATGATAACCTCTCAGAATTGGCATTATAATTGGGTGTCGAAGTCTTCTTCTGAGGGTCCTCTGGTGCTCGAGTGAAGTCTTTTTCGGTTCCTATTGGGGTTGTGTTCTGAATCATTTCTTCTTGGTCAAACCAATCTGAAGATGTATCTCTCATGAGAGTCTCTTTACAACTTCTACTTCTGGTTAATTTCACGGTTTTAGAACTAGATGCACCACTTTGTGTCAGCGATCGAGATATTTTCTCTGAAGAGGGAACAACAAAACGTTCTTCTAAGCTGTTTATTTCTTTGTTATCCTTTAGCCCAGCTGACCACAAATCTGGTTTTTCTTTGTCTCTGTTATCAACTTCGGTTAATCCTGAGACGGTTGGAGATGATACAACAGACTCTCTGCATAAAATTTTACTTATATCTGCTGAATTTGAATGTTTATGGGTGTTTGTAATTATGTCCTTTAGCCCAGCTGACCACATATCTGGATTTCCTTTGTCTCTGTTACCAACTTCGGTTAATCCTGAGACGGTTGGAGATGATGCAACAGACTCTGTGTATAAAATTTTACTTCTATCTGCTGAATTTGAATGTTTACGGGTGTTTGTAATTGTGTCTTCTGACCCAATGCACGTAACTTCCCTGCAACCTTCCTCTAAATTATCTTGGTGCTGTTCTTCAACACTTTTCTGATCCAAATCATTCTCTGCATCATCAAGACTTTCAACAGAAAGCACAGGAGAAGAAATCCTTACGGGAAGACTCTTTTCCAAATCAGGGAGTTGGAAATAGTTCTCATCAGAACTATTGCTATGTCCATCCGAATATTGAGATGCATCAAAAGATCTGATACTCTCAATGCAGTCAAAACTTAACGAATTTGGTGGCTCGGTAGTTCGATTTTCAAAGTCAAATGAACTTCGCACACGTAATTTGGGATACTGATGACCCAAACTGTCCTGGATATTGGGTTTGAACATAAAATAAATTAAAAAAGAATGACAATCACTACTTTTAATGCTTTAGAGTAGCAAATACAGTACTCATACCAATTCACTTGAGGACGTATCGTCTCCAACCACTTGAAGCATATCCTTAATTTGAGAATTAGCAAGGTCCCGCTGCATCCTCAGATCCATTACCTCTCTCTTTAACTGCAAGAACAGAGGAACAGCAAGATTCATATTTACAGCTTAAAAGGGAACTTAAAAGGGAAACACAAGCTCAGACTTAAGGAAATTATTGTGCCCTCATTCACCATATATTCTAAAACTCATCTTCTGATTGGGCGTAAATGATCAGTAAATATACATAATAGTGGAAAACATTTGAAGTTATCTCACCAAAATGCATTTTTTTTGTACATAAAAAGACCAACTGAAACTGGCTGTTCTGTGAGCACTTCAGGGACCGTTGTTGTCTAAGAATAAAAAGTCTACAACAGGGAAGGTGTGGAATAAACCCTGAACTGCAGAACATTACAGGACTAGTAACAAATATTTTTAAGGAACCTACTACCTTATAAACAGCGCAATCTACTTTTACCTTTTAAGGAAATGCACTTACATGATGTAACATTATGGTGAATATATTTCACTAGCGTAAGAAATTCTACTTTGACAAACGTAACGAATCTTAGTTCTGAGAATGTTGATCCTTACCATCTCAATTAGGAGATCTTTTTCCTTCAGCAATGCTGACGAATCAGGTTTCGTTGGCCTTAAAATTTTCAACTCACTTTCCAGTCTAGCCAACTCTTTTTGCAGTTGCTTGACCAACAACTTATCAGACATCACTACGTTGACTCTTGCATTGGTTGTCACTTCTTTAGCACAACTAGCAAATAAAAGGGTGTTTCTGGTTTGTTCAACATGGCTCCTTGCAGGGCTCATGGTGCAGATGATTGCAGTTTTAGCATTGCCTGCTAATGAGGACTGCAGTATGCGGGTTAGCTTTGAATCTCTGAAAGGAATATGTCCATTTCTCCCCTTGCTGCCATCAAATTAATTGTTTTTAGGGTAAGGCAGTGTTTCTAAAAAATGAGTATAAAAGATTCTTAATATCTCAAATATTGATTATATTGACGCATTCGGTAAGTTCATGAAAAAAAAAAGTCCGAAAAAGTTTCTTCTCTTCATAATTCCTAAAGTAATAATTGTAACAGAATCAGTTGGCATGATTATTGCATAATAATAATAATGTAAATTAACGATTAAGTAGTGCGCTATAGTTTTGGGCATTAAATGGTAAATATTTGTGTTTCTTTCATGTGTTTTCAATATTTACTATCTATAATCTTTTTGTACCACAAGTAGAGTATATCTTTAAAAACAGAGAAAAAGCTGATCCGTTAATCTATATGAAAATGCATAAAGGTGAACGGTGAAATGACAGATGATGGAGAAAAGAAAGGCGACAGAACCATTATGGTGGTTTCCTTTTTTTTATGTAATACAGTTTTGCAGGTTCTGCCGTTAGAAAGATCGGTAAAAAAAATCACCACAAATTTGAATTTTGAAGATGGGTTAAGAAATCACCATATTCCATTATAAGAAAAGTAAACCTCATATAGCCGAAAAAACTATATGTTTATAAAAATGAACACTCTTCCAACCTCTTTAAATCCAACACGTATCTCTGCTATTTAAAACTTGTGGTGCAAAGTTCTGGATACGGCAAAAAGTATGTGGAGACAGTATGCATTTAGTTGAGTAAAATAAATATTGAATGCAAACTTCATAAGCTAACCTCAGTTTGCGGATGACAGTTCCTAGAGTTAGTAAACTACGGTTTATGTGGCAACCCTCTTTCAACCTCGTACCAGCTGAATTAGTTTGGGATGCCCGTTCACTCCCAGCAAGATCGACGAAATTCTGTACCCGGGGAAAAGATTTTTAGTTTCAATTACTGTTCTTTCAACATAAAAAAAAAGTAATTCTTCTATATTTTTCTGTGATCTGAGTGAATCAGTCGTACCACAGAAGCGGCAAAGGAGTTCGTATTTCCCATAAATTCACTTGCAGAACTTTCAACTGTCTGAAGAATCACATTAGTTAAGGAATCTTAGCAATGAGGACCTACAAACTTCTCTTCCCTTGGACAAAAATATGAACATACGTACCAGTCTAAGAATCTGATGAGATCTGGAGCTCACTTCATTCAGTGCGGTCTCCCCTATTTGCCTTTGAGCTGAAATATCCAATCAATTTTATGATAACTTAGCAGTCAGCTCAGGCTGGGCAAAAGCTCAATTTGTAGTATGAGAAAAATTAAAAGAAAACAAAAATTGATAGAGAGTAAACCTCCTTAGTCCTTACCTTCACAGAAAAAAATGAGTTCTTGAAAATGGTTCCAGTTCCTTACAGTTTCCTCCGTGAGTCTCTCAACAACTGTCCCTTTCTGTTTAACTTACAAACTGTTAGTACAATGTAGAAGCACCAGCTTTTTTAAAAATCTGATGAAGATATTTACCTCTGGATCATCAAGAAGTCTGAGAGGTGTACTGTCAACGCTAAGGAGATCCCTGACAGATTCATTATAGATCTCCAATGCCGAAAACTTCAACACAAAATCCCTTTCCATGTGCTGTGAAAAATAAAAAATGCAATCAATATAGGGTTTTGACAATGAAAAGGCAATGCGTGATTAATCGAAGAGTTCATATTTCATTTACCTGTTCAATGTAGTTGAAAATATCTGCTACAGCGTACTCTGTTATACCACTCATGGTGTATGTTTTTCCGCTGCTTGTTTGTCCATATGCAAAAATGCTTGCTGATCAAATAGTTAATCAAAGACCAAATAAGCCAATATAGAAATTCCAAGGAAGTTTATTCTTATGAAGGAAGAAAGGCGATGAAGGGGAAACAAACTCACAGTTGATGCCACTGAGAACTGAAAGAGCAACTTCCTTAGCTGCTTCTTCATACACCTGCCTTGTATCGCTGTCAATACTAAATACTCGATCTACAGAAAAAAAGAAAAAAAAAAAAATCAAGGTGGATGAAGAGAGGGAGTCAACTTCAGCTTTTAACCCATGTTTATTTAATGGAATTAAAGCCATGAGTATGGTCTTAATAGAATTGTTTAAATGACAAAAACGATGAACCGCCTTCTATTTCAATGCATAGAAACGACCAGATTTATGACATTTTTATATAACTTTGACTAAACAAAGATCCGATAGAGCCTTTGATGGAAAACCCCGAAAAATTTCATCAACTAGCATCACCAACATCAATTATGATGGACTCCCACCACATTCTCCAAGTTAATTCATTTGGCCTTATCTTATAAATGAAAACCATTCAAAACACCCAACAATTTCACAACCCAGGTAGCCCTGTATGAAGCAAATTAAATTAAGCCGGTGCTTCCACTAACTTATTTTTCAATCAAAAATGTTTTCAGCCCTAAGCATTCTGCATCTCGATTATAAGCAATTCATACATAAACCTAACATCAGCAAATCTACGTATGGATTCGTAAGATTAGCCTCTTCGTACCAAATGTATAAGCTGTTGGATACAGGGACCTTTCTGTAGCTGAAAGGTTGCTCCTGTACATGATGGTTGTGTGATTAATGCATTCCCATTCAGACAGATCATTTCTTAAGAACTCCTTTTCATTCAAAGGTCTCACACGAACAGAAACAAGAATCCTCTCCTCACTGCCTGCTGAGCCTTGCATTGCCTCCTCTGCAATGGAACCCATTTCCTCTACTTTCTCTGTAAAACTTCAATGCCCCCAGTTTGACAATGAGATCATGTCCTGAATACAAAGCACCCCAAAAGGCCACTTCGACGTTCAGTTATTTTATTACTTTTTAAGTTGTTTTCTGAATTTTGTTTTGTACTATTGCTGGGATGGTATGGAACACAAGGGCCACCAAAGCTTTCAACCCCCAATCATTATCTGCGGCTACAAAATAATCAAAAGTTACAACTCCATAAAGAAGAAATAAAAATAAAAAGAATGATTTTGTTCTACGCAGTTTCAAATATAAAATTTTCCAGAGAGGGGCCAAAAGTAATAATTGACCAGCGTGACATGCTCCTATAATTTTACACAAAAATACGGTCTCTACGTATTCTAATGGAAAAATTGGAGTTTTCTGGGATGTTCCCCGAGACACAGAACAGACTGTCAAATTCTCCCTCACATGGAACATTGAACTTTTAGAATTAGTTTTAGAGAGTTACCAACGGCGACAAAGACTGGGGAGTCAAATTTTGCAGGAAATTCTTCACCAACTTGGTGTGCTGAGAAATATAGGAATAAAATATCCGAAATGGTATTGCCAGAAGAAAAGAAAATTTTGAATGGACGTAATTATCTTACTAAAATTCCCAGTTATTTCTCTTGTGTAGAATTGTCTTCTCGTTCTCCTAAATGTAGCATGTAAAAGATAATCCAAACAAAAATGACATAAATTAGAAACAATTTTATATTAAAAATAAAACCATAATGGCAAAGTGCCCTCATAGCTGAACCGTTAATCTGACGCGAATTTTGCCGTGTTTAAGAAGAAACGGTTAAAATTGGAACTAGATGTCCCGAATTAATATCCGAGCTTCATTCAGATAATAAACATTAATCTATTATTATGGATCAAACACAAAGAAATTCACATTTTCAGAACAAACAAAACTCTAGATCAAATTTAAAATAAATAAATAAATAATTATCATAAATACTAACAAATCAACAAAGACAACAATAATCTGAATGATGATGATAACATTCATAAGCCTTAAACAAACAACAACGGAGAAGGCTTTTAGCCTCGGTAGGGTGGAAAAAATACAATGCGGAAGTTGAAAGACAACTTCCGAAAAGAATCAATTGAAAAGCGAAATAAAATTGCAGGAAAAAATGAAAAAATAAAACGTCGAAGCAGCATTTCTTCACCTGCGCAAACGCAATCTGAAATCGAACAGCAAGAGAAGAGAAGGTGACGAAAGGAAAATCGAAGTTGAAAATTGTTGAGCTGCAGCAAGATGCGTAGTTAAAGAAGAGAAAGGAAAACGGTGAAAGCATGAAAATGGTGAGAATGTGCTTTTGAAACAATGAGGAGAAGATATAGCGTCTCCCTCTTAATTTGTTAGTTGCAGTTCACTCTACATTTTTCACCCTTTTTTTCAAACAAATTTAACGACCGCGCTATAAACAAACTCATCTCTCACACATCACAGTCGCAGGAAATTACCAACCTACCCATCACACTGTTCCACTGTACCTGATTCGCTCCTATAACGCGTTCACAATCTCAGAATAACACCCCAACTAAACTAAGTTGTTAATATAAAGATTAAAACTTTCTATAATAGATTACATTGTTAAGTTTGGTGGAAATTGTAAGTAACTTGTAATGACAACCCAAAAGGAAAAGAGTATATATGCATATTTAAATAAATGAATCGCAATGAATGCAGTCTGAATGAAAAGAAGAGCAGAAACAAATGGATGAAACACATGCACGTGGTACCTTCTTTTTCAAACTTTTGCAGGTTCAGTCGTTGACGTGTGTGTATGAAAAAAGATAACCAGTATACTACGGCACTACATTTACCACCAATACAATTTGAACTTCAACACATGCTTTTCGTACAAAATATTTTCGTCTTTTATTTTTACATTAATTTTCAAACATAACAAATTCTTATATTATCAATGCTCAGAAACCAAACTCCTGATGTTTTAGGTTTTTATCGTACGTGTTGATAATTACTCTGTCACAATTTATTTTAAGGAAAACCAATAGGAAACAGAGGAAGCTGTGATGTAATTTGGTTGTTGAGTCTAGGGTATTAGGTCGGAATAGTCAAAGTGTGAGTTAAAAAGTCCTATATTAGATAAAATAGATAAAATTAAATATTATATAAGAATAAAAATACATAATATCATTGTCTTAATATTTTGGTATAAAAGTGGTGTCAAATGTCTTATATATGTAAGACTAATATCATATAACCATATAGAATCACAAAGTTAAACACTATATAAGAATAAAAATTCATAACACCATATCAGTTTAAGGTTTTGGTGTAGAAGTAATGTCAAATGTCTTATATGTGTAAGATTAATGTCATATAACCATATAAAATCACAATCTCTGGAGACGTCTGCGCATCAAGCCTGAGAAAAGAAACTTGTATATTCTTTCATTAGACCACTTAATACTTTTAAAATTATTTTTAGTTACATTATTAGAAATATTATACAAATTATAATAACATTTTCAGGAAAATATTACTACAAATAATACATATATATATATATATATATATATATATATATATATATATATATTCGTATGTTTTTTATTTATAACTTTTTTGTATTTTTTATAT
>Ga0099823_1008131_pt1 | contig 10676 bp, 6 predicted proteins | sample CowpearedBW_FD_76831 | JGI IMG/M metagenome (GOLD analysis project Ga0099823, IMG submission 76831) | Root nodule microbial communities of legume samples collected from California, USA - Cow pea red BW | ecosystem: Host-associated > Plants > Roots > Nodule | place: USA: California | collected... | reverse complement strand
TATGCACTAAGGTTTAAGACAACCAATGGGTCAAGCCCCATTCCTAGGTACAAGCTCCATTGAGTTTTCTTATTCCAAATCTAGGTTTCAAAAGATATTTCCACACCCAATGAACCAAAATTCATGCAATGGATGGCTAAATCAATGCAAGCATTAAGTGAAGAAACAAGAAGACTAGAAATTAATGAAAGAGTCATATATATAATCAAAACATTTGCATTTACACAAGAGTTTCGTGGCTACATCTAACCCCAACAAAAATGGGTTTAGCTCTCCATTGTCATGGAGAGCTCAAGCATGCAAATGAAAGAGATGGAAGAGAAATAGATACAAAGAGGAAGATGGAGTTGTTCCCACAAGCCCTAGCACTCCTCCAAGCTCTCCAAATGTGTTCTTCGTGCCTCCAAAATGCCAAAGATGAGTTTCCCCTCGCGAAAACAGAAGAAAAAGAGCCAACTTGCCACATCAGCGAAAACTGGCGCCTGGCGGAAGCTTCTCACCGCCAGGCGCTAGCGAGAAAACAGTGGCCAACCTCTGCATCTACCGCCCGATAGTGTACGGGTGCCGCCAGGCGGTGAGCCACTCTGTCGCCTGGCGTCGTCATTCTACCGCCAGGCGCTGGCATTGTGTCGCCTGACACTTCCTGTTGACATTTTCCTTCTTCTCCTTGCTATTCCAGGTCACTCATTAATTTAGATTGTTGGAACAAAGCTTTCCATCTACAAAAAGGACACAAAAGTGGGGATTAGTGGTATATTTAGATCAATGTAACCCAAAATGTATTTGTTTACAAAAGTAAAGTAAAATTGAGGATTAAATAGGTTAAAAGTTTTGGAAGAGATGATTTTGCTATGAAAATGTAGCTTGGATAATGGTAAAAATTAACATTATCACTTAGTAAATAGTGGTTGTGTTCCAAATAATATCCAAACTGATCCAAGAATAAATTGTGGTCTAAATAATACCAAGTATTTAGCTAGGAGCTGTTAGGGTGTAAAGAATAATAGTCGCCTTGTATCTTGTAGCAGTAATCTACATAGTAAAAATTTGATTGTGTTAATCAATAGTTGAATGTAGTTTGTGATGAACCATTATAAAAACATATAGTTTAAATGTTTTTCTATACTTCTATATCTTTCATATTGTATGTAATTCATGTGTAACCAACAAAAAAGGAGTTTTTTTTTTCAAAAATAAGATCTATGAAAATGTTATGGCAATGTGTTTAGGGTTGGCAAAATGGATTGAGTAGGCCAGGATTTTTAACCTTTAGCCCGTCTTAACCCAACCTATTTGGCTCGTTAACCCGTTGGGTTACAAGACAAGCTGGTTATCGGTTGGCCCATGGCCCGTCAACATCAAGTAAAACGGGTTGGCTCGTGACCTGTATCAATATTTTTTAGCTTTTGTCTTTTTCAACTTTATTAATAGTTAACATGAATAATGAAACCAAATGTCTTAAGAATGATTTTCGTCGATGAATATGTGATTTTTATCTTCATATATGTACTCTTCTTTACCTTTTATCTTTTAATCAATAGTTTAGTAGGAACTAAAAGACAATCAAGTTAGATAAAACAAAATTTTTTCTTAAAAAATGAATCAAGTTAGATAAAACAAATTTTTTTCTTAAAAAATGAAAGAAGCACAAGCTTATCGACTATTGTTTTAGTGAATATTATCATAAATATGATAATGAATTTCTTTGTAATTTTTTTTGAATTTTTTCAATAAAATAATCACTTCTTAGAAGTTTTCTTTTAATTTTTATAAGAAGATAATAAGTAAATGTTGTAAAAAGAGGAAATGAAATAACTTTTAATTAAAAAAGTATTATTTTTAGCTAAATATATTTGCATGTCATCTCGTTTCGTATTCCGTTTTTTTTAGAACATTAATTATTCTAGCAAATAATTCAGGGCCAATGACAATGTATTTTATGTTAATTATAATTATGTTTTGTGGTTCTTTTTCTCTTTTCCATTTTCAAACTCAATCTTCTTATACTTAACATTCTAGAAGCCCTTTTTACCAACTAATCTCATTAGTCTAAGAAAACAATTCACAATAAATAAATAAATAAATAAAATATCCTTTCACGTAACATTTTGTTTTGGGTTGATCTTCGATTTGGGTGTTAAATCGGAACCAAAAATACAACTTTAGTCCAAAAACGAAACTAAAGAAACGTGAACTTTTTGTAATCTTAAAATATTAATTTTCAAATTTTAAATGATGAAAGTCAAATTGTTTTGTAGTTTTAGAATTGAAATTTAAAAACAATAAAACGAAGGTTGTGTGTAAGAATATTAATAAAATAAGACATTTCAAAAAGTTGAGGTGTGAAATCAAACAAGAGATTCATAAAGCTATTCACACTTGCAACCTAATTTCTAATGTATGTTTATATAAATTGTTTTTTATTTTTAATTAAGCCACCAAAATTATAAAAAAAAAAATCATACATTTAAAAAGTGAATTTCACAAAATGTCAGAAATTATGAAAATGACAATTTTGCAAAAACCATTTAAACAAACAGTCAATGAGTGAAAATTGGAAGCCATTGGTCGACCGCTCTACCATAATTATAATAACAACCTTTCAACCCAAAATAAAATATGAATTCGCAAATGTATAATCAATTAATCATATAACGTTTCCAACTTGGAATTAAAAACCTGTCCATCACTGTCATACATGATTAGTTTATGTTCAACAAAATTTTGACCTTCAACAATTTATTTTATCATTTATTTTAAAGTTTTTCAATTTAGTTAATTTTCAATATTTTCTAGCATCATTTTATTTCAATTTCCATGTATTTATGATCAATTAAATTACAATTGAGTTAAAAATTGAAAAAAAAGGAAAATTTCATGTAAAATTCATGAAAAAAAATAAAATGGTAAAATATATTATTAAATTAATTTTTCATAAACTGATATTAAGATAGTGGGTTTAAGAATAACCTTTCAAAAATTATATACATGAAATAAGATTTGTTTCTAAAATTGGTTTTTATTTTTAACTAATTAGATATTCAACACGATGATAATGAGGATGAAAACGAAAGAGATCTGATATCAAATGACATGTAAGTCTTTCAAACATATTTATAAATTAGTTTTACCTTAAATCTATATAAAATATTCATCACACTCTTATATTTTTATATTAAAGATATCAAATATGGAAATCGAGAAATATTTGATAACCAATAATATAATAATTTTAAAAATAAAATAAAATGAATTCTTAATAACTTATGATATCATATCAAGAAAATAAATTTATATGTAACTTAATTTTACAAAACTAAACTGAGATTTGACTGAACTTTACGTAAATTATCTTATATTTAACATGTGAGATGTCCAAACTTCATATGGTAGTATTAATTAATTAAAACATTACCTGTAATCTAAATTTTTCTAAATTTTTGTGTAATTAATTTTTTTACAATGTTACGTTGAAAGTTATAATTTAAATTTTTGTATAATTTAATGTTTTTATAATGCTATGTTGAGAGTGACATTTGCAATATGGTTAATTAGTTGCTAATAATTGAGTACCGACTCGACTTTTCTTTCTAAAAATTATCTTTAAATGAATAATTCTCTTGTATTCATTTCTCAAATGTATTTTTAATTTGCTTCAAATAATACACGTGCATCTTTTGTTAGATTTATTCTTTTTCCTTGTTCATATAAGAGTCTAGTTTTTTGTGCTAAGGTAAAGAATCTTCACGAAACTCTATTTATTTTTGGTGGAGTTAAGGTAAATAAACTATCGGTGGAAGTAGTTGCACAATGATGGAAGAGGATGTTCCTAATTTGGTAGTTGGCATAACCGGTTCATGTTCCAAAGTTCTTCTCACACACGTATTATTTTGACGCGTGTTCTCCACTCTTCTGTGAACACGACGAGATTTAAGTAATCTTTGTTCTCTTCCCACAATTTTTCTGTTCTTCTCACTCTGTACTTCTAGTCAACGCAGCAAAACTTGCCACATAGTACCAGTTATTCGTTCCAACTCTCCAATATAGCCATTTGGGTATGCTCAAATTTTGGTGTTCGGAGACTGCACCAATCATACTGTGATAAAGTCTCATACTTTGGGAGTTTCTGAATCTGGGTTTTTCATTTCAGGCTTCTCAACATCTATTTCAAGAGTATGAGCAGTTTCTTTACTTTGATTTCATTTTCCTCTTTTGTGCAATCAGTTACGAGTTTGTACAACATTGTTTCTGTTATCAATCGGTTGCTGGATTATTTAATGCAGGAAATTATCATTGCAATTTTGTTTACAATCAAATAATCCAGTGAAATTGTTTCTTCCTATAGTTTATTGCATAACCCTGTTAACTTTGACTGATGTAAAAACGCCCATATGATGTGAAAATTTTCATTGTTTTACCACGTTGACTAAGATAACGTTGTAAACTAGTGGGATAATCAACTTGGCTTAACCGAAACCAAGCCAAAAGGGTATTTTAACCTTAAGTAATTTAGTTACAAAGTATGCTTCAAATCTGAAAAAGATTTGATTATTTGTTTCCATTGTTTGTGTTTCTTGCAGTAGCGTATTCACCATTTGCTTGATTTCTGAGATTTCCTTGAAAACATGATCGTGTCTGCACTGTTGACATCTGTTGGCATCAATACCGCTTTGTGTGTGCTGTTCTTCACACTGTATTCTATATTGAGGAAACAACCGAGCAATTATGAAGTTTATGGGCCACGCATGCTGGCTGAAGGAATGTCTAAGAGAAGGAGTCGTTTCAACTTAGAAAGATTGATTCCTTCTGCAGGTTGGGTTGCAAAAGCATGGAGGCTTTCTGAGGAGGAACTGTTGCAATTATCAGGGTTAGATGGTGTTGTGTTTATGCGCATGATAACCTTCAGGTATATCATTTCCTTCATCAATAGTAAATTTGTGTCACCCCCTTCCACATTCAACCCTTCCAAAGCAAGACAATAGAAGCATCTGCATAAAACCTGTTACTTAAATTGTAAACTGAGTTCTCATGTTTCTGTTGTGCAGTTTGAAAATGTTTACCTTTGCTGGGATGATTGGGATGCTTGTGATTCTTCCAGTTAATTGTTGGGGGAATCAGCTAAAAGATATTGATATTGTGGACTTTGTCAACAACTCCTTGGATGTGTTCACCATATCAAATGTAAACAGTGGCTCTCATTGGTGAATACTAACTCAAGAATTTTTTTTCCAATTGAGAATGTTTTTTTTTTCCAGCATTGTTCTATTGTTACGGATTCATTATGGACTGAACTGTATGAGATTGTTATTCTTTATGATTTTGTTTCAGGTTGTGGGTTCACTTCATTGCTGTATATATTGTCAGTGGCTTCATTTGCATGCTACTCTTTTTTGTAAGAACACAAACTCTTAGCTTTTGGAAATATTTTGTCTAACTGCTTCAGCAATCTGAATAGTTGTATGCATTGTGCTTCATACTTAATGCAAGTCTTTTTCTTTCTCTTTAATTTTCTTCACTAATTGAAGTGTACAAGTAGATATAATATAACTCACCTTACAAGAGTCAACAATTTAATTACTTACTCATTTCTCTGTTTTATTTTGTTGTCAGGAATATAAATACATATCGTCTAAAAGAATTTCTTACTTTTATTCTTCGGAACCTCAGCCTCATCACTTCACCATTTTAGTTCACAGCATTCCCACTTCCTCTTCTAGCAGCATCAGTCACAGTGTTGAGAGATTCTTTAGCGAGCTTTATCCTTCTACATATCTGTCGCATGTGGTTGTTCGTCGAACGGGTAAAATCCATAACCTCGTGGTAAGAATCATGTTTGAATTTCAGTTTCCTTTCTTCTTAATGGATTTTCACCTTTATATTTTATTATTGTTGGAAACTTCTTTTTTAGTCTTTTAAAGGTGTGCATAATTTTGGTATTTTATTTATTTGTGTTTCAGTTTTGAGATATATGTAATGTAACTGATATCTGTATCTTTCCGCTGCTTTAATGTAGAGTGAGGCCAAAAAATTGTATAAAAGAGTTACTCAATTACGATCAGATCCCACTCGGCAGAAGCGTATGAATCGTGGTATTTCTGGAATTTTTAGGCAGAAAACCAATGTTATAGAGGAATATCAAAAGAAATTAGAGGACATTGAGGAGAGTGTGAGATTCAAGCAGTCAGAGGCTTCATTGGCAGGAGAAGTATGTGGTAATCTTTCAATCTTTTTCCAAAAGAAACAATTTAAAAGGAATTTGGATTCTCTGTTAGTTTTTGGTATTGTTATTAAGCCTTTAAAATACACTTGTTAGAATGAAGTTGGAACAAGATAGCCGTAATGGAAGGTGAGGCTGGATCACCATTTTTTTAGGGAAAGCTAATGCTTATAGGATAGTTTGGCACTGCTTAACACCCATAAAGAAGCAAATTATGTTTGAATAAAGGAGATGGAAGTCTTCTTGTTTCTAGTGGGTGAAGCAAGGCTAAACTCATGAGCTTATTATCTTACATTGGAACAAGTTTATAGAAGCTTCTTTTTTTTCCATCTCATCCATGTCGCCCGTGTGGCACTAGAGGATCAGTACTAAAAACTCAGCAGAGAATCTGGACTCAATTAAGTTTAACCATTTACATTTTTTCTTGTATAAAAGTTCATGCTACATTTACTAATCTATGTTGTTGTTGAATATTGAAGGAGGCTCGAGCTGCCTTTGTGTTCTTCAGGTCTCGTTTGGGTGCTGCAACTGCTTTTCATATAAAGCAATCTGTGAATCCCACCCAGTGGATTACAGAGTTTGCTCCAGAACCTCGTGATGTTTATTGGCCTTTCTTCTCTGAATCGTTCATGCGTAGATGGATTTCTAAGTTGGTGGTTGTAGTTGTGTGTACTCTTTTCACCATTTCATTCCTTATACCTGTAGTATTCGTACAGGGGCTTACCAACCTTAATCAATTGGAAATTTTGTTTCCCTTCCTGACAAGTCTTCTCTCCATGTAAGTTACTTTGCTTTATCAACACTGATACACAAAACTGAACTAACTTTGGTTTAATAACATCTTAATGCAAAGTTACTGAACCTTTTGTGAATCTGCTTTCAGAAAATTTTTCAGTCAAATAGTGACAGGATACCTCCCCAGTCTTATTCTTCAGTTGTTTCTGAAAGTGGTGCCTCCAGCCATGAGATTCCTTTCCTCCATTCAAGGATACATCTCGCACAGTGATATAGAAATGAGTGCATCTAGAAAAGTTCTGTGGTTCACAGTATGGAATGTTTTTTTTGCATCTGTGTTTTCTGGCTCAATCCTGTCCATGCTGAAAGCCGTCCTTGATCCTAAGAACATTCCTGCGAAGCTGGCAGTTGCAGTTCCAGCACAGGTTAGTTAATTTTTCTCTTCAAAACTGATTTAGAACAAAATTGTGTTGAAAATCCATATAAACTAGAGATAAAACCAATTTACAATATAGAAGCGAGTACAAACCTCACCTTACAAGCCGGTTTTGTAAGATTGAGTTAGACTTAAAGTTCACTTCTTTATATGGTATTATAGTCATGAGTTAAAGTCTATCCTACTGAAATTTGATATTTGTTGGATTTATTGTTCTACCCATTATCAGGTTATATAAGTGCAAACCTCACTTTAAAGATATAGTATCAACAAAATATTTATACTATCCATCACTTTGATCTAAGCAACAAAGTTACAATAATATAACAAAGTTATTTCTATCTTTCTGATGTTGATTTTGGTTTGAGTGCAGGCATCATTTTTTATTACCTATGTTGTCACCCAAGGATGGACAAGTGTGTGTTCAGAACTGTTCCGTGTAATTCCTTTTCTTTTCTGTTGGATAACAAGGCTCTTCACAAGTCCAGACGATGATGAATTTGAAGTTCCATCTATTCCATACCACAAGGATATTCCGAGGGTCCTTTTTTTTGGACTTCTTGGTATTACATATTTTTTCCTTGCTCCATTAATTTTGCCATTCCTCTTGGCCTACTTTTGTCTTGCATACATCATATATCGAAACCAGGTTAGCATTTCTTTGGATTTTTTTTTTCTTCTATCTGTTAGAAGATTATTATGTTAAGAAACATTTCTAATTTTCCATAATTATGTTCTATTGTGGTACTGATTCTGTATAAAGTAAATAAATTTAGCACCAAGTAAAATGATAACGTTAATCATACTTTCAAGTGCAAAAGGATCTTAGATGAGGAGGCTTCTTTGAGATCATTGATTTCTGTCTACTCATGAAAGTAAATCTGCTGTTGGTTAATTTTGTCCATGAAAATGCAAGACACTGAGAAAACATTTTTGATATAGTTCACACTGATGATCTGCCAATGTATAATCATGAAAAAAACTTATTCTGTTTTTTACTATTATGTTAATTTTATCCATGAAATTGTGAGAAACTTAGCAAACATTTCTGATATAACTCACTCTGATGATCTGCCAATTTATTATGCAGTTCATAAATGTATATGCACCAAAGTACGATACAGCTGGGAAATTTTGGCCTGTTATACACAATTCAATGATATTTTCTCTGGTACTCATGCAAATTATTGCTGTGGGAATCTTTGCATTGAAAAAGCTTTCTATGGCCTCAACTCTGGCAATGCCTCTACCAGTCCTCACACTTCTCTTTAATGAGTACTGCCGAAAACGATTCCTTCCCATATTTGTTGCATATTCTGCGGAGGTACATTTCCAATCCATATAACCTGAATGTGTTGGAAGTCTAACATAAATTAAAAGTAAGATTAATTTAGAATATATAAGTGAGTGCAAACTTCGTCTATAAGCTGGTATTGTAGGATTGAGTTAGGCTTAAAGTTCACTTCTTTACAAAATGGTCAAATACTTTTTACTATCCAACCAACCCTGAACATTTCTGAAACAATAGAGGGTTATTGCATGGTTCATCCATTGTCATTTTGATTCTGATTTTGGTTTATGTTTGCAGAGTTTGATAAAGAAGGATAGGCAAGACCAAAATGATGCTACAATGACACAGTTTTATGAGAATTTGGTGAATGCTTACAGAGACCCTGCATTGCTTCCACTCCAATACTTACCAAACTATGATAATCTTCGAACTCCCCTTATACCTCAGGCTTAATGCTAAGGCACAAGGGTTCAATTTTAGAACTGTTGTGGTGGTTCTCTTCCATATATGATGAGAAATATTCCATTTCATAAGCAAAAGGTGGCTATATATATATATATATTCCTATTTGTGAAAATAGAGAATTCTTGAATTCCATAGGAGTGGTCAATTTTTACCACTGTCATAGATGAAGAACCTAAAAATTACAGATACAATTGTTTGTATATATTTGTTGTAAACATAATAATATGTCACAGCCAAAGAGGATGCTTATTGCTTAATTGCCATATTTAGAGGAGTAAGTGAAACTAAAGTTGGTGATTATTTGAGCTTAATGATATAAATTGTTTAGTTTTATTAATCAATAACTTTCTATGGTTGTTATCTTAATCTTTTCTATTTGTAGATCGTTTGACTATTCTTGATTGGTGATCCTTTGATGGTTCTATTGTGTCTTATCTTTAGAGGCATTTTCATTTTATATGATTTGATTTTTTATTTCTAAAACAGAGTTGAACAGAAACAAGGTAGAAACATTAGAAAACACAATCGCTGGTAATTTTAATTGATTAAAATAGAGAGAAATTTGAAAATTGACTCAGTGCAGACGTTTTTAATCAATTAAATCGAGATTTGAATTGATTAAAATTATTGAAAATTTCTTTTTAAGTGTTTTTAAAGCAATAGAATTAACTGATTAACATACAAAAATGATGTATCTAAATACGGGAATGAGTTTAAGATTTAATTTGCCTCAAATTACTTCATCGAAATCATTTAAAACACTCCACAAGCATGAATACAAACAAGCCTATTGACTAATCTTACTCGATATAAAACATGAAAACCATGACATGTTTGATTGAGACTAAGTGAATTGCAATGAAACATGATCACAAAGAGAAACTAGTTATATCTACAATCCATAATTAAGAGCTTCAATACTGGAGTTTTACATCTTTTTACATCTTGAAGAAAGGTTGCTAACTTTCATGATGCTTTTCTTAATGAAGGAGATGTTGAACTAATATATGTATCTAGACCAAGCTGAAAATCAACTAGATTTATGTACTCAAAGATCACATGTTGAAATCAAAGACTCTTTCAGATTATGAATTTCCATATGCAATTTTAATCTCATTTTGGTGACCCTACACAAGATGGGATTTGAAAATTTTGATGGATCTCACTCACCGAAGATGATGATGAAGATTATAGAAGACAACTTGTTCTTAGCTATTTTCTTGTAAAAATAGATTTGAAACTTGAATAACATTCATATTGTATTTGGATTGGAGATTTCTACTATTTCAATGAAATAGATTATATTTTAATTGTTTGTTTAGAATTAAAATTCTCTTCACTTTCTACATATTTTTTTTAGATTGAGTAATTAAATTATATTTTATTTTAGTTTTCTTATTTGAATAAAGTAATTAAATTTTTCTTTTAAGATAAAATTTTATTTTAAAATTAAACTTTACAAAAAATTTATTAGTCAAATTAAAATATTCAAATAATATTTTTTTTTCAATATATATCTATACTATATAAAG
>Ga0099823_1008111_pt1 | contig 10689 bp, 6 predicted proteins | sample CowpearedBW_FD_76831 | JGI IMG/M metagenome (GOLD analysis project Ga0099823, IMG submission 76831) | Root nodule microbial communities of legume samples collected from California, USA - Cow pea red BW | ecosystem: Host-associated > Plants > Roots > Nodule | place: USA: California | collected... | reverse complement strand
TATTCACCACTACCACTACATCTCTTAGGCCCATTCTCTGCATGCTAAAACTCACATCAACTTCAATCTTAATCAACAAGAAGCAAATGTAATTATTAATTATTGTGTTTGCATCGGACAACAACAAATAAAAGGGTGTGCATGGCTACAGTTTGACCACTTTCATGTCCCTTATTTTCGCAGTCTTCTTAGACAGAGGTTATTTCTGTTAGCTTTTGACTATGTAACCTTTCCATTTTTCATGCACCACTTTCATTCTTCACAATTATTATATAAAAAATGTTTTTTTACGTAACACATATTTTAGTCATTAAAAAAATAACTTTTATATCTGTAAAAAAGGAAAAAAAATGATAGATATAAAGTATGTATAAAAATTTATTGGATTACAAAATAATAGTTCCCTTGTTTATATTTCTTTTGTATCAACCACTCACATCTATTTCTTTTATACTTAAACAAAGTGTTAGAGAGTGTTTTATGTCTTTATTAACTTTATTTAATTCTACTTAAAATTATTTCAAATGTGGAAGGTCTGAAAAAAAACACTATGTAATTTTAACTCAATGATACTTATATTATAAACTATTCCTTTCCATTGAGGATTTTTTTTTATTAAATTGTGGATAGTAGGTTAGAAGATGAAAACTTATGTTGTGTCTAGATAAATAACTAAATTATATATTTATTTCATTAAGAAAACTTAACATTTCAATTAAATAAAATAAAATAAATTACACTTTGCCACCGATGTACACACTTCTTGAAACGAGTTTATGTTATAAACTTAATTATATTTGCTAGCTCCTTCTCTTCGTCATCAGAAGGTCATAAATTTGGTTTCAAAATCTGCACACAGTTGACATAAGAGTAAGGCCAAAGAAGCATTAGGTTCAGGGGTCTGTGATAAACTTGACGCGATGCCGAATCGACCCAGTTGGAGAAAAAGCTGAAACCGAGCTGAGAAACAGTGCCACGAGGAACAGAAACCCAATGAAGGGAAAGACCTTCATTTCATTTTCTAAACTAACTTCAGAACTCACACTTCACAACTCTAAGCCTCCTGGACCCAATGCTGAGAGTGAGATAGTAGAGCCACCACCCAACAAAGTCACTCACTCTCACCATTACTACCAAACTCTCCACATCGTCCCTGAACCTCCACCACCACAACCCACCCAAGCTCGCCACCACCACCACCCTCTCCACCAATCTAACTTCTCTCTCAACACCAAACACCGTGTCATCCACCACAAGCCTGACCACCATTGAGGTTTTTACCTTGCCGGAGAACCACCCACCTCTGCTGCGACGGCGTTTGTGCTGTCGGTTTTGTCGGCGATGATTATGGTGTGTGTTTTCTTGGCAAGGAAGAAAGGCGTTGTTAGGAAGAATATAGAGCAAAGGCGAAGTTGTGGATTTGAGAGGAGTAAAGTTCCAACCAGGTTGTCACTCTTGGAGATTAAGTCTGCCAGGTTTTCACTCTTGAAATTCATTTAAGAAAAAAATGTGAAAAAGTATGAAACGGATCCAAAAGCCGTTTCATTAAAAAAGATATGAAAATTTATGAAACGAATTTTGTGATCCGTTTCATACTTTTTCGAAACGGATCACGAATTCCATTTCTTGACAAAAAATTTAAATTTGTGAAATGAAATTCGTAATCCGTTTTAGAAAAGTATGAAACGGATCCCAAAAGCCGTTTCATACAAAAAATATGAAAATTTATGAAACGGATTTCAAGATTCGTTTCATATTTTTATATTTTTGTGAAATGAATCACGAATTTCGTTTCTGGAAAAAAAATTAAAAAAACCAGTGTGTGCACCATGCATGTGTGTGTATACGTGAAAAGTTTTAGGTGTGAGTGTAATTTGATGTGTTCGTGGTGAGTGAAATTTTGTGTGCACCATGAGCGTGAGTAAGAAAAATGTAAAATCGTGAGTGTTTTGTGTTGAATTAGGTGAGTGAAGTGAGTGATGAGTGATTTAGGAAGGTGAGTGAATAGTGAGTGAAGTGAGATAAGAAGTTGGAATGTGGGTCCCACTACTGAGAAGAAAATGGTCATTTTTGGGGTACCGGAGAATCCTTTAGGGTGCAGGGAGAACCCCTCCTATTATTCTCTTCTCCAGGGTACAACTTTATATGCGTATCTAGTTTAGGCCCAAGTTCACGAAAACGGGTTTTCAACTAAGAAGGTTGATATTATTACGTCCAATGTGGTTACCATCTCAAGGCCATTTCTTTCTGCACTTCTATAATTTAAACTTGCACCCCATAAATTGTTTGTATTTTGAATTGCACATTTTAGAATATAAAATAAAAAATCTATTCCTAAATATAAACCTATTTCAGATTGTACTTGTTGGAATACAAAGAATTATATTCCAGAACAGAAAATTCACATTTCAAACTACACAATTTGATATACAATAATTTATAACAGGAAGAAAATTATAAATATGTATGAAGGAACTACTCCAACACAAGTGTGCCTCAAACTGAAGCTTATAGAATCCTAAATAAATCCTATTTATTACCCAGTTAGGAATTTCTTTCTGTACCCCTATGTTTCTTTTCGTCCTTGTCAAATATGAAATTCTCATATCCTCAATGACTTTTAGATATCCAATCTAAAATACATTATTTTAGTACAATAATTTTTTTTTTAGATTATATAATTCAAAAGTTAATTTAGAATTTTAAATTGAACATTTTTTTTTTTTACTTTCAAATTATATAATCTTAAAATCACTTTTTACATTATGTCTTTTAAATTGTCGAAAATGATTTTTGTATAAAAATAATTTTTAAAATACACAATCGTAAAATTATATTTTTAATTTTAAATTGTATAATCTAAAAATATCTTCAAATTATACAATTTAAAAACATTATATAAAAAATTTCTTTCAAATTGTATAATTAAAAATACTTTCTAAATTACACAGATAAAAATGATAGAAGCCGACGATAGGACAATTTGTTTTTTTAAGGACTCCCATATAAGCATGCAAAAAGAAAAGCCCCAAACTTTGGGTTATAATCATGCTTTATTCACAATCTAATAATGAAGAGTATGCCAAACATTTAATTTAATCTCTGTTTTGAAAAAGAAAACAAAACAAGAAATCGGAGAATGAATTAAAAAACCTGTGCAATTAAAAGATATTTGGTAACACATTATTCTAAATAATTTATTAAAAAGAACAAAATCAATCTAAATATGTATTATTTTCATTTTATTCTACAAGTAAACTCATCAATTATGAATAAAGGAAATTGACATTTTAATTCAAACAGAATAACGTATTTTATTTTAAATTTAGATGTATTTTAAATGTCATAAATGTATGATCTTGTGTTGTATTTTAACACTGGTCGGATGATTGAAGAGTATTTGAATGAGATTTAAAATCACACGACGACGTATAGGGGAATTGAGAGAGAAGTGTTATTTGAACCGTCTTGGTTAGGGACAGCAACCATTCACCCACTTGGGAAAACGCAAAGGCTAACAACGCCCTCCCTGAAATCTCTGGAGGGCAATTCCGTGATTTGAGTATTTCGGTAGTAAAAGGTCCTTTTTAAGAGGAGGAAAATAAATAAATATGCACAAACGCTCAAACGCAACAACATTTGTGGTTCTGCCTGCAAATTTTCTTCCCTCAATCTCAATTCCTCAGGTGGTGTTCCTGTTCCCCATAGCACCCCTGAGATTCATTTCCGGAAAGCTTAAAAACAAAATAAATAATCATTTCCAGTCTTAGATTTCTTTTCGTTTTTTTTTCTTTTCATCTTCCAATGGCGTCCGATGCCCACACCGACAAGAACATTGTCTTCAGGAAACTCAAGGCCAAGTCTGAGAATAAGGTTTCTTTTCTCATTTTTTTATTATTATGATTTTCTATTTAATTCTGTCGCTCTTTTCTTGATTTCTCTTTATGTGCTTTGAATTTCGTTTCTGCTTTCTGATTTACGAGATCTGGTTTCAGATCTGCCTTTCCCGTGTTTCTCCTGTGTTTTATTTTTTAACTTATGTGCCTTGTTTTTTTTTAATTTTTTTTTCAGATGTGCTTCGATTGCAATGCGAAGAACCCTACCTGGGCGTCCGTCACGTATGGGATTTTTCTCTGCATCGATTGCTCCGCCGTTCATCGCAGTCTCGGCGTGCACATCAGCTTCGTGAGGTAAGGTGTTGATGATTTTTTGAATGGTGAATCTGTTCGTTGAGTTTTCTCTGCCGAAATTGTTTGCTTGTATCGGTTTGCAATATGATCTTGTGGCTGATTTTGTATTGGGAGTGTTGTATGGTGTTTTAGTTGGGGTTCTGAGTGTTCATACGGATGAATTTAGTGCACTGCGTTGTAATGCTGTGCTGTGTTATCATTTAGAGATTTCCCTAAGCCAATTTGGTTAAAACTCGAATAATAAATGAAAACATACTCCGGATTTTGGTCTCTAGTACGAGGTTTGCAACAAGAATAAGAGGAGCCTCGTTCCATCAGGTGAGGTGGGTTATATGGATTGCATGATGCCATAGAACTCGGTTATAAACCTTCTACTTGTTCTTCTTTAGACTCCTCGGTCCATCCATGTTTACTTCCTTTTCGTATGTTTGGAAAAATATTAATTCTACATTTTCATTCCCTGTTCCGTGATCTTGTCAAAACTCCACAAAAAAGCATTGAATCATGTCTCACTTGTAGGTTTTCTTGTCTTGTTTTGGCCTTTAGGTAATTTGTCCAGTTTGCATCATAATTGCACTTGCACATATGAGTGGCGCTGCCTTGAGACACTCCCTTTTAAACACTTCCATTCCACAAAGATTCTTTACTTTCTTGAACACTTTCATTTCACCACTAAGATTTTCTGTTAGTCTTCTTGAGGCACAACCCAGTTGATTCTTAGAATTGTAATTTGACAAGTTTTTGTTCAGGACTCTTGATATGAATGCCATATGCTGTGCAGTAAGACTCTCACCTACAATCGCCTTGCAAAAGCTCTTTTATTAGAACTCCTCAAAAGCTTTGAACCATGCCTCAAACATGATTCAAATCACGTAAGATACAGGTCTTATGTTTGTTGATAGTTTGGAGTGCAGGTCTTTTAATGGAAATCAGCATAACACGGGGTATGATATGGGATTTGTAGTAATATGATTTGGTGATATCCTTTGTCGTGGGGAATTTTAATTTTAATTTTAATTCAAAGAATGCAACTCTATTTCTGAATATTGCTTTTCAAGTTTAGTAATGATCCTTGGACAGACTTTGTCCTCTCATAGTTGAATGGGACCCCAATGTGGTTCCTTCAGAAAAAAGGGTTATGGTGGAACCTGGGGATTATACAATGGTTTGCATGAGATTTTGTGTTTTTGAGGATGAAGCCTGGGTAAGTATCTTTATTGTCATTCTCTTTTATTATTTCCCATTAGATTATTCAGTCAAGAGATAAGTTTGTGGCTTGATAGGATAATTATGCTATGTATTTAATATTTCACTCTGCTCATTGTGAGTAAGCAATCATGGAGTTATCAGATATTAGTTGGTTTTTCAGGGACATGTGTCTGGAAGAGTTTTGCTGGAGGCATTTATTACCAACATGATTTCTTAATCTAAAGTGGATATATTTGTATATTCAATGAGCTGCAAGGACCTTTGCATATTTCATATGTTATTATACTTTCCAATATTTGAAATACTTACCCGAGTTATCACTAAATATAAATTTCGCTCGTGTGCTTCTGCATCTTCATTTTGTGTATGGTTATTCTGTGAAACATACTAAAATCAATCATCAAGTAGGTAGTTGTTGCATATAAAGAACACAAAGATTGACATCTAAAAAACTATATGCCATTTTTTATGTAGGTCTACAAATTTAGACTCATGGAGTCCTGAGCAACTAAAGATGATGAGCTTTGGAGGAAACAATCGTGCACAGGTTTTCTTTAAACAACATGGTTGGACTGATGGTGGCAAAATAGAGGCTAAATACACATCCAGGGCTGCGGATTTGTATAGGCAACTTCTTTCGAAGGAAGTGGCTAAGAGTATGGCTGAGGATGGAGGCTTGCCTTCATCACCTGTTGCTTCTCAGTCTTCCCAGGGTATTAATGGGCTTCCTGAAATCAGGACCAATGAAGTTCCAAAAGAAAACATTCTGGAGAAGCCTGAAAAGCCTGAGGCCACCTCTTCACCTAAGGCTTCTCACTCAGTAATTTCAAGTACTGTCAAGAAACCTATTGGGGGTAAAAAACCTGGGAAGAGTGGGGGGCTTGGTGCTCGTAAACTCACTAAAAAGGTATGCAAATAGTTATCTTTTGTTTGAAGATGTATGCTAGAAGTCCTTGTTTGTTTTTCATTATCTTCTACACTATTTTAATTTGGTGACATTAATTATTGACAAATTATCCTTATGAAATGCAGACAAGTGAGTCTATCTATGAGCAGAAGCCTGAGGAAACCCCTGCTCCTGTTCCATCCTCAACCAACAATATGCCTGCTGGACCATCTCTGACATCTCGGTTTGAGTATGTAGAAAATGTCCAATCATCTGAGTTGAATACTGGAGGTTCATCCGTGATGAGTCATGTGTCTCCACCAAAGTCATCAAGCTTTTTTGCAGACTTTGGAATGGATGGTGGATTTCCAAAGAAATCTGGGCCAAGCTCCTCCAAAGTGCAAGTAAGCTAAGCCTGCATCTTTTTTCCCGGAAATGTAACTGCGTATGCATGCAGTTGGCATACATATGAATATTTTGTTTCCATTCACTTCAATGATTTTTACAACATAAACATCCATGGAAATGCTAGCATGGTCAACAATGGGAGAAAGTGCTATTGTGAGGCTTTTCTAGAAAGGAAAAGTTAGCATACACACAGAATCGTGTATTAAATTGCATTCTATGTTTATAATCACAAACATATTAGCATTTAGAGTATGTCAATATAAAAAACCAGGAGACTTTGCGGTCATAGTTAATTGGTTATATACTATAACATGATAATGATATCATCGTAACTTTGTTGCATCATATAAACCATATGTGGGGCCATTTAGAATTGACTGTTTTAATATTAATTAAAACTAAACTAGTTTAAATAGAAATGGTAATTATTACCGATTAGGCCAAATGGTCTTTGGCAAACTAATATTGTTCCTACCAAGTCCCAATGACTTTTCTATTACTATTCAGAAAACTATATCCACATACACAGTTGAAATTCCTGCTACCTGTGAGAAGTCATTTATTATCTTGTCTGACTTAAGTACTTATTGCTGATTACTTGTAAACTGTGTTGTTTCTTTAAGAAATCTGTTTAACCTGCACCTTATTTTACTTTCCCATGTATTCTTAAGATTCAGGAATCTGATGAGGCAAGAAGGAAGTTCTCAAATGCTAAATCTATTTCATCATCCCAATTTTTTGGAGATCAGACCAAAGCTGCAGATTTGGACTCTCAAGCTTCTTTGTCTAAGTTTTCGGTATGGAACCTTTCTTTTAGTAACTAGCTGGAACATATAGTGTGAATATACACTTTTTTAGATATTTTATTTTTGATCCCGTGTTAACAAGTAAAGTCAATACATTTTTTATATATTACATTTTTTTTTCGAACACCTTTAAATTAATAAAACGAATTGTTTTCAGAATAAACTCAAACAATCTTTCCTTAAATATGATTGATTTTGTAGTTTAAAATATTAAATTATTAATTTTTAAACGATGCAAGTAATTCTAGACTTATTTGCCTTTTATCTGAGTTCTTTTTTTTCCTTTCATTTGTCTGAAATGGGGGTTTGTTTTACTATTCTTGATTGCGAGACCACTTCTTAAAACTGGCGGAGTCGAATTGGTTCTTACCGAGCCACATTCATTTTAATCCAACCAAGCTACTCGAATCCATGATATGTCTAGTGTTTAGGTTAACCAACTGGTCTGAGCCCGTATTGATAAAACTATAGGAGATTCTAAGTCTAGATTTGGAAGGCCTGTTTTCGGAATTGCAAATGTAATGAATAGTTAATAAAATTCATTTCTTCATGATGAATAACAAAATTTAGCTTAATCTGTCTCGTTGAACTCAAAAGGAAAATTTCTGAGGGAGGCATATTCTGCAACCATTTACCTGGTGGGACTGCAATCAAATGAAGGAAAATACCTAAGAAATTCCCATTGATCAGTTGGCATATACCCCTTCATTTTTCTGAATTTCAGGGGAAACAATTTCATAGGGCTTGTCAGAACCAGCACCCTTATTTATACTTAATTTCAGAGGGAACATTTTTGTAGTGCTTGTCAGAACCCAGTTTGGGGCGTGACTTGCTTGTGGTAGGTTTAAATTTCGTGTCCAGCAAGCTATTCATCTGTATCATTTTTGATCCTTCTGATTCATCTTCATATCCAAGCTCCAAAACAATTCAACATTTCCAGCTCGTTGAATCGAGTTGTATGTTATTGTGAATCATATGATGTGGATAGCTATGTCTTGATATACCTAGGGTTAACTTCTTTCATCGACTATGTGTTGGCTCTTGTAATGTGATTTCACTGATAGATATGTTGAATGAAGGATTGTGAAGCTTTGTTCAGTTTATTATCTGTTTTTTTTGTTTGTAATCTCTTCTACAAACCAAATTTCCTCGTTTATGGGACTCGATGACTTTTGTTTGATGTACACTGTTCTAGATGGGTTCGTTTCTAACTTGATTAAATTCTTAAATGAAGTTATAATGTGTATTGTTTTAAAGTTGGTACTTGACTCTTGTTAATTCCAGGGTTCGACTGCCATCTCCAGTGCTGATCTTTTTGGTGACTCAAAAGACAACGCCATTGATCTTTCTGCTAGTGACCTCATCAATCGATTATCTTTCCAGGTATTCCCTACCTTGTACTGGATTTGGGAATTACACTATTCATGTGATTTGGCAGTCGAACAATGAAATGTTGGAAAGTCACATTAGTTTTTGTATTGACGTTGGATGGGTTGTGTTGTTCAGGCACAACAGGACCTCTCTTCCCTTAAGAACATTGCAGGAGAGACTGGAAAGAAGATCAGCACATTAGCCTCCACATTGATGACGGATCTTCAGGACCGAATCCTCTAAAAGTGTATGCGTCTGTATTTAAGAGAATCTTTGGAGTTTGTTACATATGCCACCCAATTATGTTTCAAATGTAATAGAAGAGTTAAATACACAATTCTTTGAGGAAAATAAGATACTATATTTTCAGGCTTGTCATATAGACTGGTGTTTTTATTTTGTATAACAGGTACTGCAGCATAGATGTTTTTCTAATGTTTTAGATCTCTGTTTGTATTGGGTTAGTCCATACGAGTTTGTTATGAACTCTTTCGTGTTTCTGTCATCTTCAATCAGTAAAACAGTTTTCCTGTCCATTCTTAACCGAATTACCTTTACCTTATATATATTTATGCGCGAGGAGATTTTAAATTTAAATGGAATTTGAAATACTTCAAATCTGATTTACTTTGGTTTTAAATATTAATTTCTCAGTTTTGTTAAGGTAATTTAATTTTAGTATGTGTGTATATATATATATATATGTATTATGTGAAGAGAAAATGAATTATAAAAATGTAATTGATGTCAATTGTTAAATTATCGCTAATTTTAAACAATGGGAATTTTGTTCACTTAACATTTAAACTATATTCATATTATTATGGATATTTAAGTCAAATTGTTTGAAACTGAACACCATAGAAGTGATAAAGAAGTATTTTAATAGATAGAAAAGGTTATATTTTATCGATTTTGATCACTTTGCTAGTCTTTAAATACTTTTAGAATAATATAAAAGTGTATGTATAATTTATTGATCTTTTTAAGGTTTAATTATACCGAAGGTTTTGTTTTCGTTACAAAATATTAACTGGGTTCTATTTTTTATTTTCGTTATAAAATCTCAATTGGGTCCCTAATTTCTAAATTATCATAACTGATTTTAATTTTTGAAAATTTGTTCTAATTTGATTTTTTCCGATATTGATGACCTACTCATTTTTGCACCCAATATGTTTGATGTGTGTTTTTATTTAAATACTATTCATGTGAATTATTTTCATCCGATGAGTTATTTAAACCACTTTCAGCCTTTGAGATCTGATGTGTCATTTTACTTATATACTTCTATTAACTCATTTTACTTATTTAGAGTCAAAACAACAAGACAATAATAATAATAATAATAAAATAATATATTTTAAGTCTCTAATAAAATTTAAGGTTAAATTATATTTTTAGTTTTCATTTTCGTAGCAAAATTTGAATTTGGTCATTCAATTGTTTTTTTTAAATCTGGTCCCTATTTTGGAAAATTTGACCCAATCAAGTCCTTTCCGTTAGTGTGGAGCAACGGTGTTAAATGGGTTGTCACGTGTCAGCTTCTGAATTTTTTGAATTTTTTTTATTTTTATTTTTTTTTGAATTTTTTTTAAATTTTTTTAAAAATTAAAATTTTGCCACGTGTTAAGTTGACATTGGTGCCACGTGTCACTATTTGGGAGGTGTCATTTTCTCATTCTCAATTTGGTCCTGTATTTTATTTTGTCTCAATTTAGTCCCAATTTTTGTAAAAATTATGCAATTTCGTCCCCTCCAAATTGAAACAAAAATTATAAAATGTTATACAAATATTTTTATTAAATTTGATTTTTTT
>Ga0099823_1008107_pt1 | contig 10690 bp, 6 predicted proteins | sample CowpearedBW_FD_76831 | JGI IMG/M metagenome (GOLD analysis project Ga0099823, IMG submission 76831) | Root nodule microbial communities of legume samples collected from California, USA - Cow pea red BW | ecosystem: Host-associated > Plants > Roots > Nodule | place: USA: California | collected... | reverse complement strand
TTTTTGCTAATAAAAAGAAAATAATAAAAGGAACAAGGTGAAACAATTTGCTAAAGGTAATTAATGTACTTTTTTATTTCTAGGAACTTATTGGAGATTATAACATCCACTTAAATGACTGTAGTTACCATTCTTAAAATTTTCAAATTTATTAATTTAGAATTGTAAATATAAAATATTTTAAAATTAATTTAAAGACAGTTAAAACTGACTATAATAAATTGACGTTATAATATTTTGTGACAATTTATATGAAAATTAATTAATTAACAAAAAAGACTATTGGAATAGTAACTAAATAATAAATTAAATTGATGTTAAAACAAAATTTTAGTAGTGATATAACTTTAATCTACATCAAATCATTTTAAAAGTATACCTAATATCTTATATATAATCATTAATTTAACCGTGATCAAATATTTATTATTATTCTATTTTAAAACTATTTTTGTTTAAAAGAATAAATATATAACTTTATTTTCACTTTAATTCTTAAATATAATTTATTAATAAAAAATTATTAAATAATAGTTTTCTTTACTCGTAGGTGTGACCTACACTCTAAAAAATACTTAATAAGATATTGAATAATATTGCAACAAAAAAAGAAGAAAAAAAAATTTGACATAAAGAATGAATTAAAATAGGGTGAATCACTTACTTTAATTAACTCAATCAATATTGTACTCATAAAACAGGATAATTAAAATATTTTGATAACAAAATTAACCTAAAATAGTGTAAAAGTATTGTAATAAAGAAAAAAAAAACTAGACATAAAAAAAACAAATATATATATATAAAAATAGATATAAACTCATATTTGTTTATTTTAAAAAGGCATAAATGATATATAATTGTGTGTGCAGACATTTTACTTGGATTATAAGGGAAAATGAGGTGAAAGTCTCATGTTGAGGTTGGTAGAATTATAAAATTGATTTGTGGTGATTTTGTCACAATTGAAACATTACACATTTTGATCTCACATTTTTCACATGAAACTGTGAACATTAGAAGACATTTTGTGTGCTACATATCTCACGCACTGAAATTTATTAACTTAAATCAATATGTGTTGTTTCTAAATAATAATTATTAAGAACTTCTACAATGATAAGTTTGGATTTATATATTAAGTATAAAGATACGAAAAGTTGATTTTAAAATATATTGATTCTTACGTATTAAAAAGAATTTTAAATTATAAAATTAGTTGGTGAAAATCAATATATTTGAAAATAAATAAATAAAAAAAAACAAGTGAATAACAAAAAAACTAAAAAATTCACATATTTAGCAACTCGTGAATTTGGCTCGCTCTCCAAGACCTCAGGACGGTCCTTTGTTAGATAAAAAAGAGTGATTGGTCTCCCAATTTTTTTTTTCATTTTGTTTTTATATATATTTTAATATTATATTTATATATTATTATATGAAATTTAAAATTATATTTATAGTTATATATTATTTATAAATTTTATATTAGGTAAATTTTTATAATTACTTTTATTTTATTTTATTATTATGTGTATTTATTTTTAGTAGACAAAATGAAAAAAAATTAATTTATCTATAAAAAAATTTATTTCAGCAACCCTACAATTTCTTTTGTCCACAATCTATAACTGCTCCATGGCACCACAATCTATGACTGCTCCATGGCACCACAATCTATAACGACCCTTTCCTTCTTCTGATACACTTAATGGTCCAATAATAATAAGAAAAATATATTTTGACAAAGTTTTTTTTATAAATTTTAATAAATAATTATTTTTAATAAAAAAAGTTAAAAATTTATTATTTTATTTTCTTAATTTTCATAAAAAAAATTATTCTATTTAATAATTTTATCAATGTTATTAACTAAATATTTGTCCAAAAATCATTTTCCTAATAGTAAATTGTGTGTAATTAGATGTGATTGGTATGATTCAAATGGTTTCCACTTTTTTGAGTGAATTCCTGTTATGCATAAGTAAAACGTGAGAAGAAGCTATCATGAGTTGCAGGAATTCAGAATGGTCCCTGCTGAGTGAGACGTGACATGACAAGAGAGACAGTAATGAATGCAAGGTTATCATGAATGAATGGTAGGTATCAAAATTTAGTGTTTTCTTTTTGATCAAATTGAGTAATTTTAAAAGGAGAAGTTCCTATGTTGTCTATGGGTCACTCACTGATTGCAAGATGTTACAAACAGGAACAAACAAAATACACAAATCCCAATAAACAACCATCCATGATAATCCAAGGTAAAGAACTTGAAGCCACACATTCATTCTTAATCTGAAGCATATCCATGGCGGAGCAGCGTGAGAAGCTTCACATTGTGGTGTTTCCATGGCTAGCATTTGGACACTTAGGCCCATTTTTTGAGCTTGCCAAACTCATAGCTCAAAAGGGTCACAAAATTTCTTTCATTTCCACACCTAGAAATATCCATCACCTACCCAAAGTGCCTGAAAACTTGCAACATTTGGTGGATCTGATAGAACTGCCACTGCCCCGTGTTGACAAACTCCCAGAAAATGCAGAGGCCACAGTGGACGTTCCTTACCACCTCATTCCATACCTCAAGCAGGCTTTTGATGGTCTTGAACAACCTTTGACCATGTTTCTTGAGAGATGCAAACCCCATTGGATAATATACGACTTTGCACCCTATTGGTTGTCTCCAATATGTTCTCAGCTTGGAATCTCATGCATCTTTTTCTCTATTTTTAGTGCATCTGCTTTGTATTATTTTCTCTTAGATCATTATACTAGTAAAGCACGTGTGTCTGCGCAGAACAAAGGTTTTCCTGATGAACATTATGAGACAAATGAATCGGGGGTTTCAGACGTGTTTCGAGTCCTTGAAACTACTAATAGTGCTCAAGCTAGTGCTATAAGAACCTGCATGGAGATTGAAGCTGCGTCTCTCAAATTGTTGGAAAGTATATATAGTAAACCAATGATTCCAGTTGGTTTATTGCCACCTTCACTAGAGTTCAGTGAAGATAGCAATGATGAAAACTGGGATACCATCCTTAAATGGTTAGACAAACAGGAAAAAGGGTCAGTGGTTTACGTAGCTTTTGGAAGTGAAGTGAGACTAAGTGATGAAGACTTTACTGAAATTACAAAGGGAATAGAAATGTCTGGTTTTCCCTTTTTCTGGGTTCTGAAAAAGCAAAACACCTCTAACGTTGAGTTGCAGGATCTGGTTGTGAATAACTCAGGAACGGGTTTGGTGTGGAGAACATGGGCACCACAGATGAGGATTTTGGCACACAAGTCTGTTGGGGGGTTTCTGACTCACTGTGGTTGGAGTTCAGTGAATGAGAGTCTTCTAGTTGGGTGTCCACTTGTGATGTTGCCATTCCAAAATGATCAATTTATAGTTGCTAAGCTTATGGAGGAGAAAAGGGTAGGGTTCCAAGTACAGAGAAGTGAGCATGATGAGAAATTGACCAGAGAATCATTGGCCAATGCATTGAGAGCAGTGATGTTGGAAAAAAGTTACACAAGTGAAGCAGAAGAGATGAGTAAGATAGTTGGGGACAAGGAACTGCACCAAAAGTATATAGATGAGTTTGTTGAATATATGGAAATCCATAAACCTGTCTTAAAGGATTAGCCTTTCTGCCATTCTGTTCTTTCTGTATCTCAGTAATCTCAGCCTATGGCATCCCAGATTTAATTTTTTTTTTTTATCATTGAGGACAATCACTTGTTGGAAGAAATAATTGGTTTGGTGTGGTGTTTTCCTTGTAATATGTCGTCAGCTATGCACAATCTAGGTTGTGGTTTATTATTTGTAATTGATTCATAAGTTTTAAGGTTGTTTGTTATTGGTTGAGTTGATCGGTGATGTCAGAAACAAACTGCATTTGTGATGTCTAGAAATGTTAGTCCAAGTTTAAATGGATTGGTTCGTATTCCTAACATAGTTCTTCTGGATTAAGAACCAACACCAGGTCTTCATTCAATGTAGAAGGCAAGGGTTGAGGTACTGTAGTTGCTTGAATGGCCTTTTTCGACAGCGATACCTGAAAAAGTGGATGTATTCTGCTGTGTGGAGGTAACTCCAACATGTAGGCAACCTGGCCTGGCCGATATAAACATATGTTATAATACAAAAACACATCTTATACCGGTTACAAAATAAATGTAAAGTGTACGATTATTGCGAGGGTTTAAATATTGACCGATATATAGGTAAAACAAAAACAAACACTACATCACTTAGAGACATAAAAAATATAATTTTCTTCACAAATTTGCAACTTAGTAATATATTTACTAGTGCAGAAAACATATTGGAAATTGCCCGATAGACTTTGATTTAAAAAAAAAAAAACAAAGTCTTTCAAAACATGGTGTTATTTATGAAATTTTTTGTCCAAAATAATTGAAGCCTATACTAGAATAGATTTCAGTTCTATGAAGAGTCCAAGCTTATTCTTGTTTTTAGGGTTAAATTTTTAGAAAAGTTACTTCCATACTATACAATTTTAAATTCCTCTTGTGGTGAACCCTTCTACCTCTCTTCTTGATTTCTCTATTTTGTTTGCTTCCTTCATCCTTCATCCTCAAGTTCTCATCATCATGTTTAAAAAGGTCTTTAATGTTCATTATTCAGATTCGCCTGAGATAACGTTATTGTTAACACAATCAAATTAACATTTACATTTACTTAACTATAATAACTTCAATATTTCCAAGTGAGTAGTTAACAATAGGATTGACTTAACCCTAAGTTGTGTCCTAATGAACACGTAATTTGTTTCTAATAAATTAGTCCTCATTAAATTTATATAAAAGGGTTAGTCAAATAAAATAAAAATAATAGAAGATGGAGAAAAATTAAATAAATAAAAATTTAAATAATAAAAATGATAGGAAGAAACAAATTGCAAAAAGATAAAAAGATATAAAAATAATGATAAAGAGAATATATTGATTCCACTACTTTTTTAAAATAGATTCATCATATATTATCTAAAGATTATTGCTTAATTGATTATTGTCTTAGATTTTCAAATCAATCAATGTAAGGTTTTTGACATGCTTATTTTTAACCAAAGTACAATCTCAATTAAGAATAAGAACCTTTTGATTATCACAATAAATTCAACAAAAATACAACCTCAATTAAATTTTACTATGTCTAATCATGTCTATTCCTTTGTTTTCTGCCTAAATAAAAAGCTTAATCAATCAAATTAAATGTTTGACTAATTTTAGTTAAAATGATTACCTTTAATCAAAGTAAAATATCAATTATTGATAAAAACTTATTTAATCACATGAAAGCTTCTAAGTTAAATCAAAGTAAAGTCTCAACTAAATTTAAAAATCCTTATGATTAACATGCATATAGATTTAAACACTTTTGTTAGTTAGCTAGAATGTAAAATCATTGTTTTTTATTATATTTAGAAACAAAAGACACAAATAAATTAAACTTTCTTTGCACTTGTGGCACCTATTATTTTTGGAAAGATTGTGTTATCAACTCTTTATTGAAGAACAAAAAAAGTTCTTGAATCCTTCTTCTTGTTTTGCTTCAACTTCTTCTGAGTTGTACTAAGAGTGCAGGTGTCTTCAAGAATAGTGAATCCCTCTTCTATAATATATCTTTAATTTTGAGAGAATGTCTTCATTATGACACTCCAAAAATCTAATTTGTTCCTATGAAAATAAGTACTATAATTGATGATGTTTGATTGGTAATCGTCTTGAGAAAATATTTTGGAGTAGTGAAATAAAGTTATAATTTATTTTTTAAGTAGTTAAAAATTTTATTTACGTCCAATAGATGACCGGACGTAGTTCTCATACCACATATATGGTAAACCAATGATTTCAGTTGGGTTATTGCCTGTTGGAATCACCTTAAATAAATTTTTTTAGGGATAATAAATGTTTTAGGGATTTTGTCTCTTTACAAAAGTGCAAAGGTCAGAAGCTTTACTGTCATTAGTGTGCTATATTTTCATAATAATCTTGTCTTGATAGTAAAATTTTAAGGTTTGGAATGAAAAACCAAATTAGAGTTTCGATATTGCAATGCTCTTTGCATGAATAATATACAAGATGCCGAGTCCAAGTTGACAAAAGTTGTCACCTATGATAATTGGAGTATGCAAATAAAGGTTCTTCTTTGGCTTCCAAGATAATTGAGACATGGTGGAAAATAGTTACGAAGAACCAGCTAACACCACAGGTTGACATTCAGAATAGTGCAAACGAAGGACAAGACAACTTTGTACGAGTTGTGGACGAGTAAGTTAAACTCCTAAATTCCTTAATGGTGTGTTTGAATGAGGTAATTTAAGAGAGTAATTCATTTATTTGGAGAATTTGAATTTCTTTGAAGTAAAATGACTTGTTTAGATGAGAAAATTTAGAGGAAATTAAAATTGAGGAATTTTAAGAAGGTATTTCAAATAATTAAATTAGTAGAATTTGAAATTCACTCAAAAAAGAAGGAAATTGAAATTCCCAATTTGTTAAATTCCTCATTATTTAAGATGAAAAACGATTGGGGTCGACTTGGTCAATAATCGACCAACAGTGACTTGGCTGAATTCGGTCTAATTTCACTTGGTGCAGACTTGGTCATAATTCGGTTTGGACTGATACGACTGGCCAAATTTCAGTTAGGACTGACTCGACTAATTTCGGCCAAATATTTGGTTAGGGCTAACTCAACCGAATTCGATCGGGACCAACTCAAACGAATTCGATCGGGACCAACTCGACCGAATTCTGTCAAGATAGACTCAATCGAAATTTGACTGGAACTAACTCGACCGAATTCAACTGAGATCGTCTTGGCCGGGTACGACCAAATTTTGGTTGGGGCTGACTTGACCTAATTTGGCGTCGACCAAAATTTTGGCCAAATATGACCTAATCGACTTAGAGATAAGTTCAGTCGAAATGACTCTATCTAAAATTCAGCCAAATTGGACCGAGTTGACCGTAATCGAAATTTGGCAAAATTTAGTCGAGTCAACATCGACCTAAATTTGGCCAAATTGGACTGAGTTTACGCCGACTAAAATTTAGCCAAATTCAATCTAGTCGATTCGATCAAAATTAGACTGAATTTAAATATTTTAAGTTGACTATTATATTTTTTAAAATTTAATTTCAAAATTTTATATATTAAAATAAATATTGTTAAATGAAATTTTATCTCATAAGAGAAATTCAATTATTTTATCCAAACAAGAAATTGAAATATAAGGTATTTCAATTACTCTATCCAAATAAATTATTTAAAAAATAAAAGAAATTTAATTATAAAAATTTTAAATATAATATATTTCAATTTCGTATAATTGTTGAAATGCTTCGTAATAAAATAAGATATGAGTAGCAAGAGTTGACGAATATCTTAAAATGAGAAAGCGGATAACCCACAGTTTGGTGTTCCTCATGTCATTGATCAAAAAAGCTCGTACATCTTGTAGTAGTTTTGACAAAAAATAAAAGATCTAGCCTACTACACATTATTTTGGCTTATGCATGTATGTATGAAGGTAACATAAGTTATGATGATAAGGAACATTGTGGAACAGTTTCTGTAGATTTTCCATGAGCATTATTGCAAGAACAAGAAGCTGTTTTTCCTGGTGTAGAAGGGACAATGTCAACATGATCCAATACAATGTCGAAACACCCTGATGGACAGCAATTCAGAGTAATAGCTTTCTGCTTTGCAGCTGTTCCACTAAATCCACGGAATGTCACATCGCTCACATTCAATGCTCCACTCTAAGTACACCAAATATCAAATTCAACCTTATTAAGCATTCATAAACTGAAGGAAAAAGAATTTGTGAAATCACACACATATATATATAATACCTCTGATTTTCCATAACTGTCATAGTACTGGTCTATGATTATTGGGTTATCTGCATTTATTAATGTGATGTTCTCGAAAATGATGTTTCTTGCATAACCTGATCCACCCTACAAAATATAATTATAGCAAAGTTAGAATAAGGAGATTTATCACTAATTTTTTTTCATTTCTACTCTATGTTAAGGAACATGTCTTACCGGGACTGTCTTAATTCTTGCTCCATTTTTAGTGTTTGTGAAAGTGCAGTTTTTTACATGAACTGTTTCCACTGTTTCATGAGCGTTGCTTCTACCCAGGCTGCCAATGCTGATTAATTTTTTCATGTCAGTTAATCAGGTTTGTTAAATTTGGGACTAACAAAAGATATTAATTAATTAATCAAGGAACATTTTACTGATTGATGTCATTAGCAAAAGTGTGTGATAATTTCATCAAATATATGTATAAATAAACCTTATTCCATGGCCTGGTCCACAAGCAATTCCAGTAGCATTGATGTTAGAGGAGCCATCACTGATGGCTATGCAATCATCACCTTCACAATTGAACAAATAGTAATTGTTTTAAAAAACCATGAAGCATTGAAATTTGATTCTTGTACATAAAATAAAGGGGGTTAAATATGTTTTTTTTCTTAATTTTTAGTGAATTTTGGAATTAGTCCATTTTGAAATTTTGGACTAATTTAGTCATTCATCTCTCGAAATATATGAATTTAGTCATTTTAATCAAATTTTGTTAAATTTATTTGACATTTCAAGCACATCTCAAAATAGTATTTGACTTAACATTAAAGCAAACATATGTCAAACAGTATAAACAACTCAAATACAATCCTAAAATGCGTACGAAACATCAAATAAACCTAACAAAATTTTATTAAAAGACTAAATTCACGTATTTCGAAAGATGAAGGACTAAATTAGTTTAAAATTTCGAAATGAACTAATTCCAGAATTAACCAGAAGTTAAGGGACAAAAACATATTTAACCATAAAATAAAATATAAACATGGTTTACCACATTGTATGTTGGAATTTTGAATCAAGATGTTTTTGGAAGTGTAAATGTCGAATCCATCAGTGTTGGGGCTGTCACCAGGAGCACGAATGTTGATATCAGAGAATGTGGCATTGTCACAACTATTTAATCTTATGTGAGCTTTTGGGCTGTTAGTGATGGTCAAATTGCTAACAGTAAGATCATTGCAAGATTTGAATCTGAGAATCTGCATCGACCGCATGAAAAATCTTAATATGATGTTAAATTTTATCATTTCTATGGAATATGAGACATAGATTCCTAGTAAAATGTATTGTATATTAATTATAAAGACAAAAAACATAGTTGAGATAGAATAGTCAAACCGTTGGTCTTCCACAACTTTTGCATTCCCACCAAGAAGAACCATAGCCATCGATTGATCCTCCACTTCCATCAATTGAGAGATTAGTAACGTTTGAGAATACAATCAAATTGGAGGTATCATTTGTGAGACCTTTTGTGTTAGGGTTTTGGATTTCTGACACTTTTATCCATTCCTTCTTCGCAGATGCAACTATTTTCCCTTGAAGCTGCAAGAACATATATTAATGTAGTTAGATGAATTTTAATACATATGTTTCATATACATAAGAAAATTTGGAGCATTGAAGAAGCAAAGAATTCAGAGATGAAGTTTTGTATGTGTTTTCATTATCATTTGGTGGAAGATGAGTAGAAGATTTGAGAAAAAAAATATATCTACGTTTACTTTTGTTTTGTGTGACAAAAATAATGAAATTATTATTGTTATAATTATAAAAATAAATATAAACATTTTTTATAATTTTATTGTAGATCATTTTCATTTATGTCATAGACAACTTTTTATTAAAAATATTTATTTTAGTTTAAAAAAATGATTAAATTGTTAAAAAATATCAAATAAAAAAAGAACAATTAAATTAAAAAAAACATTACATAAAGAATAAAAGTTATGAAATAAATATTTTAATTTAAAAAAACATTATTTAAAGGGTAAAATGAAAAATAAATTGTGTATATGAACAAGAATCCCATTTATGTAATAATAATAATAATAATTATTATTATTATTATTATTAATGATGATGTAATGATAATAATAATAATGATAATGAGAATATTTATTGTAGATAATTTTTATTTATATTATAGATAACTTTTTATTAAAAATATTTATTTTAGTTTAAAAAATTATTAAATTATAAAAAGTGTCAAATAAAAAAGAACAATTAAATTAGAAAAAAAAAACATTACATAAAGAATAAAATTAATGAAATAATTATTTTAATTTAAAAAAACATGTTTAAAGGGTAAAATGAATAATAAAATGTGTATATCAACACGAATCCTATTTATGTAATAACCGGCATAAACACATATCTTGTTGCACCTGTACATCCATTTTTAAAATATAAATGATATTATATTAATAGATGATTATATTGTAATGTTATTAAGTTAATATATAAAATAAAATTATATTTAAAATAAAGTGAAATATAATAGAAAGGATGAAGGAATAACGGTTGATAAATTGATAAATAAGAAGAAAGAGAAGAAGCAGAAATAGATAATTTTATAAAAAACTTGTAAATATAATAGTCAATTTTCAAAAATTTAATAAATAATTATATTTTAAAGGGTAAAACTAGAATTTTGAAATGTGGACACAAAGGAGGGAATCATCTTTATATATTGTTATAGATAATAATAATAATAATAATAATAATAATAATAATGAGAATATTAATAATAATAATTATGATAATAATGATAATAATAATAATAATG
>Ga0099823_1008106_pt1 | contig 10692 bp, 3 predicted proteins | sample CowpearedBW_FD_76831 | JGI IMG/M metagenome (GOLD analysis project Ga0099823, IMG submission 76831) | Root nodule microbial communities of legume samples collected from California, USA - Cow pea red BW | ecosystem: Host-associated > Plants > Roots > Nodule | place: USA: California | collected... | reverse complement strand
AGAAAATAGGTAAGAATGGAAGATGAGAACAATTTGTAAGAAATTCAAGGCATAAACATATAAAAGTGGCTCATTAAATAAATTATTGAATTAATATTTCACTATCAAGTGAGACGAAAGAATCACCTTCTTCTTTTCTTCCTCGAGGATGGAAGAGAATAAAGGAGAAATAAGAAAAAAAAGAATAGATGTTTTTCTTTTCAGAAACAAAAGAAAACAAATGAGAACAAATAATACAAAATATCTTGATAAATCTTTTTAATCTTTATTTTTATTATATTTGATTTTATATTTTATTATTTATTAGTATTAATTATTATGTTTATAAAAGAAATGAAATATTTGATTTAATATTTATAACAAAATAAAATCAAAATACCTAATATCTATAATAAAAAAAATCAAAATATCTAACGTAAAAAAATTCCAAAAAATCTATAATAAAAAGAAATCAAAATATCTAACGTAAAAAAAAAAATTCAAAATTTTTGGGGGTGCCAAGGCACCCCCTGCACTCATAATACTCCGCCACTGATTGGGAATAAACGAACCCCAAGTCTCTTGCTCAATTAACTCATCTTGCACCATATAATATGATTTAATCATAAAACAAACCACTTCACGTGAACTTTGGTATTGGGTTTAGGGTTTAAACTTATTATATTTTCAGATATCATCTGAGTTACTTGTGATGTCATGTGCCCATCAAACTTAGTTCAAGCAGTTGTCCATATCTCGTACATAGGAGGTGCAGGTACTAGGTCAGGAGACTCAAGTCCTAAAGCCTCTACATGAGACTTTCTTAAATGTTTCTCCAATAATACATAGCCGCCTCGCGAAGCGAAAGTACGTGTGGTGCATCATTTAGTTTTTGTCTTTCCTAGGCTATTATTCTTATGTCCTATTATACATAATATACAAGCTTCTCCCTATATTTGAATCTTATTCTTACTTTTCCTTCAAGTCTATTTGGCAGCGTTCTTTTTCATCTAAGTGTAACACTCACTTACTCGTTTAGTATGTATATTTATGAGCTTCATTCTCACCCTTAAAACCCTATATATTTTATAAAGATTTACGTTACCTCCTTAGTAACTACAAAATATATGAGATATATCTTTTCCTACATTTCTAATTTTGTTTCTTACAAAATCTCTTATATATAACCAAAATCTCATACATAATAAATTTTATATCTTTTTAATAAATTTTTTTAAGAAATACCATCACATATAATATGTTTATGTTATAATAACCACTCTATATATCATTTAGAAAATCTGTTTAATATCTTTTCAATAATTATTCATCAATTTTTTTCTTAAAAAAACTTTTAAATAAAATAGATCTTTTAAATTAATAAACCATTATATCTTCTTTAATTAAATAAATAATTAATAAGAAAATATTATATCACTTATAAAAACTTTTTAAATAAATATTTTTAAAATAATTAATTATCCAATATCTATCTCTTAATACCTACCGATATCTTTTTTTTTAATTAGATAAGTAATAAATTTTTTTATTTTTTACTTAAAAAATCTATTTAAATTCGTTGATTTATTTTCATAATTGTTATAATTTTTTAAATCTTACAAAATAATGATATATAAATATTTTTATATCAAAACATAATAAAATTTAATATTTTAAATGAATAATTAATAGTTATTATTTCTCAAATTTATTTTATATGGTTAATAATAATAACTTTTATTCACAATGAAATTTAACAATAAAATTTAATGCTGTTTTACATTTTAATATTTATTTTAGATTATTAAAACATTTAATAATTTATAGAAAAGTAAAATTGAATTAATGATATTAATTATTGATATTGATAGCGGTTAACTTCTTTTCAATTTATAAATTTATTAACAATAAAAAATATATTAATTATTTAATTAATTTAATTTAATAACTTATATAAAATCATCGAATAAATATTTTAAGAAAATTAAATATTTTTTAATTCTCTGCTCTTAAAAAAATAATTAAGAAAATGAAGGAAAACAAAATTCAAGCTGAGAAAAAAAAAATAGTATCCTCCCGTGGCAACCAATAACCACACACCATCTCGAACCCTAAGACACTCTTTTTCTCTGCTTTGTTCTCAGGTATTTTTCCCTGTTCATTTCCCGAGCTTTGTTTGGCGAAGGTGTTTGATCGGGTTTACATCTGTCGCCCCTTCATTTTTAATTCACTCTGACCGTGTCAAGTTTTTAACTTTATTACATGATAATGTATTTAGGTATTGGGGTGATCCTTTTTGAGATGGAAAGACCGTTTTCTCCGATGGATGGGTTTATGTTTATTGTTTGAGATATTTGATGCATGCTTTTACATATTTCAAGATATGTCATGTATGTGTTAAATTGGGTACTGTAGTCTCCGAATTTTGTTAAGAGTGTACAATTTCAGTGCTTTGAAACTTCGTTTCTTGTCCATATTTTCTGGCAGTAACTTCCAGTAGATGGTTGATGTATTTGTTAATTATGACTGGCAGATGCACTTGAGGTGCATGTTGTGAGGTCACCCGAAAGATGGATCTTGCAGACAAAAGCTTTGGAAGGGGTAAGAACTTGACATGTAGCTTATTGATTGTTTGTTTTTCTACTTTTATTGATAATGTGGATGTGAAAAATAACTGAAAACCGGATCTTTCTGTTGTTCCTGTGATTACTTTGTTTGAATAGATGAGCTGGTAACCTGTGAAAGCATATGGTTTACTGTGGAGCATACACAGTACGCACTAATTTGCATATTCACGGAATGAAAATTAGATTTCTTTTATAATTCCTATCATACCAATGGATTTTTAAAAACAGAAGATTGGTAGTTACCAGAGTTTTCTGTGGCACAGAAAATGTTTACAGCGGAACTTTCCTGATTTCGTTGTTCACTGTTATTGGAGCCTTACGAATGGAGAATTTCGTGAGGTTTAAAGTCAGTGATATAGCAAATGGAGCTTATTGGATCTTGTGATCATGAGATGGTCATGTGTAAAATCCCTGTTGAGGGCTTGCTCTAACATTTGTAAGTTTGAATGGCCCAACATTTTTTTTTGACATTAGGTCACTGATGGCTAGATAATGATGTGTGTTCAGGCTCTATTATATATGTTAATTTATTATTTATCCTCGGTGGGTTATTTGATAAACTTGTTCCCTATTCCCACATTCGCGTTCTTATTACTACATGTATGGCCGTTTGGATGAGAGCTAATATGACTGATTGTTTTTTATTTCCTAGAGAAAACTTCAGAAATGTTCAGTTGACGGTTATGATTAAAGTTTGAATGTCTTTTCCCAGCCCTCCCCTTTCTATTTATACTCATCTTCTCAACAAATAACATCAAACTAATTTCCATATCTTTTTAAAGATTAAATAAAAATTGTTTGTTTTGACATTTTCCATTTCTTCAGGCAAGCTAACTCTCTGTTAATGATTGCAGAGAGAATAAGATTACTAATATATTATTGCACACCATTAGACATATTTTCTCTGTTCTTATATTTTTTTTTCTTTCTTGAGGAGGAGCTAAATCGTGAGTGGATATAGGCCATCTAAAAACTAGAATTAGATGTTTTGGTAAAGTGCCATAGATGTTATTTTTGTGCTGAATCTTTTGACTTGCAGATCTGTTTTAACTTGTTTTCTATAGTGTTTGACCTTGAGTATTCTCATACTATCATTAAGGATAGAAAAAAAGATTATCAAATTGGTAGGAAAAAAGTAAAAGATGTTAAAAATCCTCCCAAGGAAATCACAAAACTGAAAGGCAAGATTAATCATAAGAAATGAAAAATAAATTATTGCTAAGGTTTTGGACGTGACTCACCTCATTAAACTTCATGGTATTACCTAAAAGAAAAATTCAAGTTAATCTATAATTGAAGCTATGCTGAAGCAGCCCATGATGAATTCCTTTCATGGAAGTATATCTAAGTATTTGTGTTACTTGGTAGTTAGGACCTTTAAAGACAGGGATTTGCTATTAAACATGGTAAAATGCTACATGTTGACAACTCCAAAAATGCCTATTCTTGTGGACATTATTGGAAACCATATATTGTCGCTTGAGCATTTTCATAAGTTGTAGAGCTAGAGCTTTCTCTAGACTTTGATGGATTTGATAGGCAATAAAATAATGTTCACTCCTTTTACTCACTGATCTCCTAAAAGATGATTCAATATTTGTTAGAATAAATATTAATTGTAGGTAGAAAGTAGTTGTGTTTGGAACTACTTGATGTACCTATAAGTTGTACCTTGTTCTATACCTAGGTTCTTAGTTCAACCCTTTGATCTTTTATTTTCTCATTGTATCAAAATTCTATCATTATAAGTATGAGATCATAAGAGGGGTCTTTCAAGCCCTCTATGATATATTTTCTCTACTATTAATCTTAAGTTGGTATCAGAGTAGGATGATCTCGCTCTGCTGGTCTCTGTCTTCTCTCGCTTTTTTTTCATTATCATACACCATTCGCCACTGAGTCTTTTTCCAAAAACAGTTGCAAGTCTTAAAAGATCTAAGAGAACCCAATAATTTGGGTTCTATAGACTGCCATAGTAAGGCACAAAGCTGAAAATCAATTTTCTTTCATTGTTCAAATTGGTCAAAAGGTACATTACTTCCATCCTGTTCAAGGTGATCATGGTAACCTTGGCCAAGGAACCACATTTCAACCGAGGCAGACCATGAGATAATTCTTCCCATTCAACTTTTCAGAGGTAATGGTAGGAGTTCTAGAGAAGGAGACAATAGGTGTAGTGGACATTTTAGTTGGAGTCTGAGGAAACCAGCAGAGGCAACAAACTGGTAAATAAGAGAAGTAAAATGGAAAACCCTATTAAACGTGTTAACCATGCTGAAAAAAGACAACCAGGGACAATAATGACGATTAGGTTTGGCAAGCCCTGACAAGGAGGCGTGACGTCGCTTTGGTGAGAGGAAGGCGAAATGTGGACTTCATGCACCTAGCAACAACAAAGAGAACAGGGTGTGTGGCTGTGCATGGAGCAGAGAAAACGGTGTTCGTTGGTTGTTGCTCAAGGAGACGGTCTAGATTTGGTGGTCATCAGATAAAATTGAGATGATGACCGGTTGTGAATGACAAACGATGGCAAAAATTGTGTCTGAGAAGACTTAGGTCAGTAAATTGGGATCTACCTGCTCTAATATCAACTTAAGATTAATAAGAGACAATATATTTTTGAAGGCTTGAAACACCACTCTGATGATCTCATATTTATAATGATGGAAATTTGATATAACGGGAAGATAAAAGATCGAAAGGCTGAACTAGAAACCTAGGTACATAACTAGGTACAACTCATAGGTACAACAATAGTAGTTCCCTACACAACTACTTTCAACCCAATTTTAATACTTATTCTAGCACCTACCAATATAGGACCCAAGTGCCTAGTCCAGTTCTCTTAGATGAATCCGCTACATTGAGTTATTTTCCATTGTCGATGGTGATTCGGGTTGACCAATTGCTCTCTGAAAAGGTACTTGTTCTATCCCAAACCCACATCCTATTTATAATTCTCTTAGTTATCACACGCTGTCACCTTCTTATTATTTCTTCTATCCTTAGTGTCTTCTATTACTATTCCCAAAAATTTGAATGTAGCACTTGATCATCTTGGATAGCAACAAGTCATGATAAAAGAAATGCAGGCTCTTGACTTGAATAATACATGGGAGTTTGTTTTCCTTCCACTTTGGAAAAAGGCAATTGGATGTCGATGGGTGTTTGCCATTAAAGTTGATCTCAATGGTGAAGTTGATCGTCTCAAGGCATGATTCGTTGCCAAAAGGTACACTCAGATTTATGGCCTTGATTATAGTGATACTTTTTCTCTATTGGCCAAAATTACTAGTGTTCGTCTTTTCTTTGCCAAGGCAGCTTGGTTATCACAAAGACTTGTAAGGTGAAGATTGCACCCACTTATATATTGTGAATTGGCCTTGTCTCTAGTAGATATGGGACTTCCAACAAAACATATTTGTGAATTGAAGAAAAAATGGCTACAATGGGACCAGTTGGAGTCAGTGACAAGCTGCAAAGCTAGTTCTATATCTGCCAAAAGTGCAGTGAGTGGAGCATATGAATCTCCAGCTAAAGTGGACTTTTGGAATGACGACTATTGTTGGCTGGAAACACTGTATTTCAGTTGTTGGGGATACAAGAAAAGTGAATGGCAAATACTGTAGGAGGTGTTCATTGGAGGGGTTTATTGTTTGGAGCATCATTTACCAGAACTACAAAAATGGTTGGAACCTGTAGAGCCTTCCCTAAAGATGCTCACAAAAAGATATTGAGCATTGTTTTCTTCATTGTAAGAAAAATCCATTAAAAAATCAAATGATTTTAAAGGAGCTGATGGTAACACGGCTTTATCAGAAAATGAGGTTGGGAAACAAAAGATGCACAGAGATATTAGGATTCTTGTAACTTAAATTATTTTCAGGAGAAGTGCAAGCAAGGTCTCATAAACCATCAACAACATTTTCAAGAAGAGCTTGATTTATTTTATCATTAGGTTTAACCACTTAATTGGTTCTTATAAACAAACCCAACCCTTTTGCCCCTATATTTAAAAATCATCCTTTTTAGTCCTTACAAGTATTATTTTTAATCTCTTTTAGTCTCTATGAGCTTAGATGTCACGGACTAAATCTGATTAAAAATAACACGCTAAATTAATTTATTTGGCTCTTCTGTTTCTTTTTTGCTTTTAAAAACATGCAATGGATGAATGAAAATTCATATTTCTTCAATTATATTTTGTTTAGTAAGGTTATTTCTTGGAATTAGGTAACAGAGAACTTGGAGGCACTCGTGATCTCATAAATCAATATAGACTTTGGCCTTACTATGAATTCTTTTGCAAGAAGCCACTTCCGGTGTCAATCTCCGAGACACATTATCTTCACAATGTGGTTGGTGACACAAAAGTCAGGAAAGGAGAAGGAATGGAACTGGATCAGCTCTGTCAGAACCCTCAACCAAGTGAGAAAAAAACTTCCTTAAGTCCTTTTGACTTGGATGTACTAAGTGAAGCTTTCCACATGAGGGAAATGAGTCCATTCCACCTTTCTTCTGTAAGATTTTTAATCTTTTGTCTGGCTACATTTTATCGTTATGTTCAAAAAAACTGAATAATTCAAAATCACGTTTCATTTTGTTATGACAAAAAGACATGTTATGCCAATGTGCTGTACACTGGTCAGAAGGGGCTTCTAAATGCAGTGCTCAAGTCAGAGAACCAGTCTAGAGATCATGAGAAGAAGAAAAAAAAGGTCAATGATAAGGGTGAAAACTGCAAGAAGCAGAAGCACAGACTACATCGAGTAAATAATGGAAGTTGTATAGAAAACATCAGAGTCAAACCCCATGATCCTCATCCCTTGCAGTTGAAGAACCATCAAAACAAGGTTTGTTCTTTAAGTATTGTGTCTAATGTTAAATTTTACGCTAATTTTATCGTTTACATAAATTTTACCACCTTGTTTACATGCCATGCAAGTATAACCAACAAATGAAAAGGTCTGGTGTTCTATAATATTAAAATTTGATTACAACATAATCTATTTTGAACTACTTACATCTATTATCCTTGATTAATTGAGATTCTATTTTCAATGACTATTTTTACTTTTGATCTCGAATTTCAGTGGAAGACTTTAGGTAAAAAAAAGGGTTATTTTTTAATTTGATTTGTAGAACGAATTGATATTAACTAATTTCATTCATTGGCTTAAAAATTTGTTAATTTAGCTTATGTTTGAGTTTAAAGCGAGTAGTACATTTCATATTATCTCTTTGAATGTGAAAAGTGATTAGTTATTTCTCCAAGCCACGTTATGACTGATATTGGTTACTATTTGTATTATTAATATATTATTGAGGTTACCATTTCTAATGGTTACTTGTTTCGTGTTTTGTTCTTTTCAAGTCTTGAAGTAGTAAATGCTGTTTATATGCAGAGACTTAAATTGCACTAAAATCTAATATTATCTTTATTTAACTCAGAAAAGGAAGACAGATTCAAGCAAAGATCCTTCTGCATCCAAGAGATAACAATACTATAAAGAGAAGCAGAATTTGACTGTTTTTTCTGTGAAACATGTGATCAATTCAGAAGCTGACAGTAAAACTCTATTTTGTCACATTTAACATTTTCTGTTCTCTTCTTCATGCTTTAATTTCAACTATGGGTCGTTCTGTGCATAGAATAGTTAGGGATGTCAAAATATGGGACACTTTGGCAAGTCTCACCTAGTTTGATGGTCCTTTAAAAAAAATTAAAAATTAAAAATTATATTATTTTAAGGATATAAATATGCAATGATATTACAATTTAGATTATTGATACTTATAAATTAAATTTTAATTATTAATCACAAGAGTAGTTTAGTATGTAAATATAATAATTATTTTAATTTATTTATTAGAGATATTAGTTAATCAATTTAAAGCTTAGAAATATATATAGGTAAATAAATTTTAAAATTAAAATATTAAAAAAATTGATATAAACTAAACTTAAAAGACAAATAATTAGTTATTATATTTACTTAATTAGAGATTATTTTATAAACCAAGTCATTGGTATCTAAACCTAGGTTTGTTCCTCTTTTATGGATAAATTAAGTAAAAACTAATCAAATTGACTTCCATTTGTCATCCTTAGGTATAATAGGTATAAAAGTTTTATAATAGAAGGGTTCGTAGCAATGGATAGTCGATCAGCGATTGCTTCTTGCATTTCACAACTACAAACCTAGGGGTGTTAAAGGGGTCTGATCCGATGAGTCAGCTCACCAGTCCCACATGAAAAGGGAGGGATAAACCTAGAGTTTATAACACATGAACCCGTTGTAGCTCGATCTGTTTGTGCTGGTGACCTAACAAGTTCTAGGTCGGGTTATTGTGGGCTAACCTTCAACCCTTTACTATAGGATTGTGTATTGTATTGTTGGTTGATTTGATGCATATAACCCGTTATATCATTCATATTTTTTTCTTTCTCTGTGGGTGTCATTGTGAAAGGGTAGAAACAAACTTTTCTCTTTCATTGTCCTTTTCCTTTCTCAAGCATCTCATCTTCTCTTCTTCAACAACCACATCTCTTATTCAACGAAGCCCATAGTCCATGTTCATCTTCTTCGTTTCTCTTTGACAACCTCCAACGAAGGTAGGGAGGTGATGTCATTGTTCCTCTTTTGTTCTTGAACCTTCTCTTCATCATGTTCCACCATCAAATTCACTACTGACAGGCTCATAGGGTAGATAGGAACGTCGGCGAAGCTTTGATTTCGTTACTCCTCATTCTGTTCGTTATCAGGGTTTCTTGAGTTGGGGTTTGAGGGTTTTTCGATTGGGTTTTTTGATTTGGTTGTGAATGGGGATTTTTGATATGTTTTTTATTTGAGTTTCTCAATCTGAGTGGTGATTTTGTGGTTGGGGTTTTTTTTAGATCTGGGTGTGATGAGTTTTTGCGTTTGGGTTGTTGATGGAGAAAGGTTCTCATTGTAAAGATGAAGATGGTGGATCTCTTGATCTGGTGAAGAAGAATAAAAACACAATAAAAATGAAGAAATAACGGCTAGCCCACCAACCCATCTAACCCACCCAGTGGTGGGAATGATTCAATTTTGTCACCTTTTTTTTGATGTCGGACTGACCTAATCCAACTCAAATTTGACTGATTAAAAGTGGGTCAGACTTAAATGGGTTGGATCGACCTGTTTTGAAAACCTTACCCAACACTGTTATTGTTACCAAATCACTATTTTAGAGGAAGGAAAGACAAATGTTAAACTCATTTAAGAAAGCTTTTAAAAGAAAATATTTGAAGTGTTTTAGAAAGTTTTTTCAGAATCTCAAGGAGAGTATTTTGAAATTTTTGTTTTAGAAAGTATTATATGCGTTCCGGAAAGTTTGTTTTAAAATGTATTTTGAAAACCTTATTTCTAAATGTTCTTTTTTCTATGTAGTTTGAAAATTTTATTTCAAAAATCTTGTTCTGAAAATTTTGTTTTGGAAGATGTTTGTTTTGAGAATGTTATTTCGAAAATTATAAAAATTATGTTCTATAAGTTTATTCCAAAATTAATAATCGGGAAATTGTCAATTTTATAAATTTATGGGTGCCAGAAGCATTTGCCTAGTCAGATTTAAGTGAAAAGGTCAATTTTAAGTGAAAAGTGCAGTGATAATCCTTATTAATGATTGAGTTTGTTTATTAAATTAAGGTTAAATTACTCTTTTGGTTCATTTATTTGCTATTAAATTTTATTTTGATCTTCAAGTTTTTCGTTGTTTCAATTTGGTCATTATTTTTTTAAAAATGACTCAATTTAGTCTTCACCGTTAACTTTAAGCGATATTAAGTCAATGCCACGTGTCAATTTCTGGTTTTTTTGAATTTTTTTAAATTTTTAAAAATTTTTTTTGACACGTGTCACTTCATAGTTGTGCCACGTGTCAAAGTGACTCAATTTGGTCCCTATATTTGTTTTTAGTTTCAATTTAGTACCAATTTTTGTAAAAATGAAGCAATATTGTCCTCCTTAGATTGAGACTCAATTTAATCTTTGTATACAACTTATGATGATATTCTTAATAAAATTGACGTTTTTATTAAATATTTGTAGAAATATTT
>Ga0099823_1008103_pt1 | contig 10694 bp, 9 predicted proteins | sample CowpearedBW_FD_76831 | JGI IMG/M metagenome (GOLD analysis project Ga0099823, IMG submission 76831) | Root nodule microbial communities of legume samples collected from California, USA - Cow pea red BW | ecosystem: Host-associated > Plants > Roots > Nodule | place: USA: California | collected... | reverse complement strand
TATATATATATATATATATATATATATATATATATATATATATATATATATATATATATATATATATATATATATTTATAATCATGGTGATGGCCCCTCCCTTTTTTTTCTTTGTTTCCTTATTTAACACCATTTTCTTTTTCATATATTAATATTCTTTCCCTTTCAACCATTATGTATACTATCATTAATGCCTCCAATTTGTATTAATGTCAAGCTTTAATTATGGACAACTTTTTAGGTGAGGACATGCATTTAATTTTGATTTAAATGAGTTTAACTTGTAATAGTCATGAACTACCACAACACAACCTAATATCATTTTAAGTTTTACACATTTTAAATTGGTTGTTTGAATGAGATAGAAGATACCAAAATTTGTCTCTAACATTTAGATGAAAGCACTTAATGTATTTTGAAACTTTTATTTATTATTTATACCATTTATATTATAAGTGGAGGGGGAAAATTCTTTATAAAGTAGAAAAGAAAAATAGAACCAACTAGATAAAGATAATTAATAAAAACAAATGGTTGCTATTCATATCATGTAATTACTTATATTTTATCAAAATAAATTTAAACTTTTTTATTTATATTTACACTTTATTAATAAAATTGAAAGGTGGTTATTAATTATATTTTAATTGATACACTTTTTGATAACTTTTGTTTCAAAAAAGAAAAAAAAAAGACAAAATCCGACATTTGACAGCGTGACAACATTGCAGAGACACGTGTATGTGATATTTACTACTTATTGTAATTATGACCCAAGCTTTGTCGACCTATTTTTGCCATGTGCAACTTATGCTTAAAATAATAGTCCAAATAAGAAAATGTACCAGTATTTTTAAAATAACTATTTATGCAGTAAGCATCACAAATAAAAAAGAAATTATAATAAGCATTTTAGAAGCAATAATGTAAAAAAAACTATGATATTGAAATATAAATATGAAAAACTTGTAATAAAAAATTGAAGTTGAAAAAAGATTAAAATCTTTAATTTTTCAGTTATTTTCGGCTTCGATATTTTTGAATTTATATGATTCAATCTTCTTCCTAAATGATTTAACATTTATTTTAAATTTGACTTCTTTACTTACTATTTTTTTTCAACTTTATAAAAAAAATTCATTTGATACACAACGTAAGCTAAAGCAAATTTAGAAATACTTTTTTCATTGTAGCTTTTTTATTGGAAATAGAAATAAATCAGTAAGAAAATAAATATTTAGTTTTGATTTGAAACATCATGAAAGTTCAAATGACACAAACTCTTTTTGCTATTATGAAATATTTTTACAATGTCAAACACGATATAAAAACAAAAGAAACAAAAGGTTTTTAATACAAAATTGTGATTGAGTTCCAAAAAAAATCACAATAATAAATGATAATGCAAATTTTAGTAAATAAACCTTAATGGAGAAATAAATCGGATAAAAGGTTACCCTATAAGAAGTCAAAACCAAAGAACAAAGACTTGGTCAAAAATAAATTTCTAATTTGTCAATGGAGAACAAATCCTAATTTGTAAGACCATTTTTGAGGTGTTTTTGCAAAATAACAAATGAGGAGGAAGACCTAGATCTAATATTTGAAAAGAAATTTACATCGTACTCTATTGTATTCGATGTAAAACAAATAATTTATATTGAACACTAAAAGATTTAACATAAATTATTTATTTTACGTTAATCATAAAGAATCCAACATAAATAATTTTAACTTATAAAATTATCACCGCATCTTTTATGTGTTTTATTTTGTTGATATATATAAATTAAGTGATGTAATTGACTATTTGTGTTAATGAGGATTTTATTTTCTAAAATATTTTAAATTTGTTAAAATCGATAATATTTATATTGTTTATTTGTCCATTTTCTTGAAGCCTTTATTTATCCAATTTTAAAATAATTTTTTGAGTTTTTTCTTTCAATTCTCAAACACAAATCACTTTACTTCAAATTTTATTTCATTTTAAATCCTTTTTATAAACACCAGCGTATACTTTAACTCTTAGTGGATTTAAAAAATATATATATATAGAATAACCAAAATGGTGAAAGTTTTGTAATAAATACGACTAAGTTGACCATGTATCTTGAGCACGTACAAGTTAATATCTGAATTTAACTTTTGCATAACATATTTTTAGAAACACTTAGAAACTTCAAGGTGTGAAATTCACCACTGAAAATTATTATGTTATAATAAAGCAAATATGATAAAAGTTTTTAAAGCACGTGAAAGGGTTCGGAGAAGAAAAAAAAAAGGAAGTAGGTGTGAACCTTGAAAAGTTAGAGTGCATTAAACGTTTTGGGTTTTTATGTTGACCTATGCAAAGATCATATGATTCAATTTTTATGGCCAAACAAAGAGATTGAGAGTGGAGAAGAAGATCGTGACATTGTTGCTGCCTGGAAATTGACGTCCAATTTCAATCCCCCATTACAAAATGCAAATGCAACTAACAAAACAACCACTTTTTATTGGGGTTGAATTTAAATATTCAATCTTAGAAAAAAAAATATTATTAGACATATTAGATTTGGATATGACAGTGTTAAAATCTTGTATTTATAAGGGTTTAAAATTCCGATTCAAGCACAAATTGTTTAATTTGTTACAACTTCTAAAATGTTGATTTAACGGGTTGACCCAATTTCACATCTATATATATTTATATATTAATTTAGAAAATTTATAGAATAAAAAAATGTACACAGAAGATAGAGGTTTTCATAAATAAAAAAAATCCAAATCAAGTGTAGATTTAATTATTTCCTACTTCAGAGTCATGACAATATTTAGAAAAATTTGCCTTTTATAAGAGTGGGAAGTGTTTAAGTTAGGATTTTGATGGTGTAATTGGTTCATTGATGTGTCATTATGGTCACATCATGGGTCACTGTAGAGGCATAGCCATAGATTCCCCTTTTGGTAGAACCCTCTCTTTTTCTCTCTACCCTCCAACGTGCTCTCTCCCACACTGCACAGCACCCATTCCAATTCCTTCTCTCTTTCACCATATCTCCTCAAACCACACTCTCCCTTACAATCAAACTAATCACTTCAAAGGAACAAACACAAATAAACACTCCAAATTCACAATTTTCCGGGAAAATCCCAACGCACCATGGTTTCCCCGGAAAACAGCAATTGGCTCTTCGACTACCCCTTGATCGACGATGACATTACCGTCGGAGACGGCTCCTTCACCGTCTCTGCTTCCGCCTTCTCCTGGCCCCCCCCACCTGCCTCCAATGTCAGGTACTATTTCATTCCCCTAATTAGGGTTTCTGATTCAATCTCAGTTCCCTAATTCGTGTTTTGGTCATGCTGTCTGCTTCTAGTGTTGAAATTGATGCTTCACTCGTTGATTCTGATGGCCTCAAAGACCATGCTTTGAAGAAGAGGTGCACAATTCTCCTCCGCATTTTCTTTCGAATTATTTAAAATTAAGGAAAGAAATACACTTCATAACACCATGCAATTGGATCAATACTGTGTGGTATTAATTTCTAGTCTGATTCCTGAATATATTTATTAGGCTTAAGTTGGTTTGTTTTTGGTAGAAGCTAGCTATGTTGTCAATCCAAAGAGAGGAATATTTAATCCCCAGTTAGGACTTTATTTGTTTGTTTTCTCAATTTCTGCTGTTTGGCGTGTGGTAGAGTCCAGCTTATTTACTTTGCCAACTTTTTTCGTTTAGCTTTTGAAGTAACAATTGAAGACTGAAATGGAAAGGTTGCATGAATTTTATTAATGGTTTAGAAAGACAAGCTATGCTATTCATAGGTTGGTCATCGATTAACTCACACTTGTGAAGTAATATAATTAAGTGAAATGGCGATTCAACGATGTTTCTGATATGAAGATGATAAGTTCGCCAGCATTAGTTCAGCAGCATCAATGAAGAAATTGCTACGACTATCCTATTTCATACAGCATAGATGCTATGTTGCTTAAGTATGATATTGCAATGTTTTCTCCTGTTTTCTCCAGCCACTCTCACTGGCTAGAGTTTAAAGATTATTGGATCCAATTCAGATACTTATTCTTGGATCAAGTTATGCTATATCTCTTGTTTATTCCTGTTGCAGGGGTAGATCTGATTCATGCACTGGTTCTAGCTCTAAGGCGTGTCGGGAGAAGTTGCGAAGGGATAGGCTTAATGACAAGTAACCTTTTGAATCCTTGCCATCTTCCTTCTGTTCGTAACTGTTTTGGGGGACTTGTATTTAATACGATTGACATGCATAGGTTTGTTGAATTGGGCGCCATCTTGGAGCCTGGAAGGCCTCCCAAAACAGACAAGGCTGCCATTCTTATGGATGCTGTCCGAATGGTAACACAGCTCCGGGAAGAATCCCAGAAGTTGAAAGAGTCAACTACGAGTCTTCAAGAGAAGATTAAAGAGTTAAAGGTGAGACCTCAATTTATATTCAATACATTTCTTTTTAAGATTGGAAGACTTGTTTGGGGGGTCCTTATTCTAGGTCATTTCATTTGGTTAATTTTTTTGCCATAACAGTAGTACATTGCTCAGTGGGTAAGGCTATGTTGAATTTAGTAGCCGGATTCATCTAGCAAGTGGTATAAGACTTTGTTGTTATAGTAGTAAGTAGTAGCTGTGATGGAAACATCTTGCAAACCAAACCGTACAAAATACTAACTGTTGAATTCATCTACTATACAGGCTGAGAAGAATGAACTTCGTGATGAGAAACAGAGGCTCAAGGTAGAGAAAGAGAAGCTGGAGCTACAGGTAAAATCAATAAGTGCCCAACCTGCTTTCTTGCCACCCCCTCCTGCAATCCCCGCCGCGTTTGCTCCACAGGGTCAAGCCCCGGGCAACAAGTTGGTGCCTTTCATCAGTTATCCGGGTGTTGCCATGTGGCAATTTATGCCTCCTGCTGCAGTGGATACATCACAGGATCATGTACTCCGTCCACCAGTTGCCTAAGTGGGCATTTGTACAATTATTTGGGTTTCCATTTTTTGCCCAAAAGTTGTATTCATTTTACCGTAGCTTCTAAGTGTTCCCTGTAACTGGATTCAGAGGTGACTTTGACTGTATTTGGCATCTGATACTATTATGAAGTAATCACTGGTATTTGCATGTAAATGTTCATAAGCTTCTCAGGCTGTCTTTGCGATTCTCGAATCTTTGTTACTGGTTTTGATATAAACCAAGGGCGGAACCAAAATAATATGACAATAAATAATAAAAGGTCAAGCACAGGTTGTTTTCGTACTCTATTTATGCTGCAAAAACAGTAAAAGCATCAATGCTGCTTTAGTTTTAAACTTGTAGCAGCCACAAGCCACAATTTTAGCAGAAAAAAAAAAGGGGGAATAAGTTCCGACTAGTGGGAGCTATCCATCATAACAATGGATATCAATCGAGATGCTTGCGAATAAAGCAAGATTTTATTTTCAGGTGTCTTGTAATTTTAACTCAACAAGATTTAAGGTAAAAATTGTGTTTATTTACTTAACTTCCCATGGCAGTAGTTTTGTAAGTTATATCTGTTATCCTCCACCCATGTTGTATTATTGTGTGGTTGGGAACAACCGGTGCATGCTATTATCTTATCCGGATAGAGTTTTGTAGATTGAAACAACCCTTTCATATCAGAACTCTTAACATCTTACCATTCTGTAAGACCTTAAATGGCATCCTCGTATCTCCACACAACTCATTTCCAATCTATCCAAATTTCCAAACCATCATCATGGCCGCCTCCACACTCCAATACTCAAATCACATCAATTTCATTTCCTGCTCAATTTCTGTACAACCACTGCCACAACTCCTGCATCAACCCAAGATCCTTTGTTTCCTTCAAAGCTACATCCACTTCCATCCATTCCTCTCTTTCCTCCCCTAAACCTCCTATCTCAAAGGAAGAGGCCATACTTCAGGCCAAAACATCCCTTTCAACAACCTTAGAGAAACCCCTCAACAATCCCAAACTGATAGGCAAATTCAAGAAACTAAGGCAACCCAAGCTCCGGGTTGAAATTCCAGTCATTGATGACTCACCGGATTCACTGTCCCAACTTGCCCTTGATTTTTTTGGTGACTTACCTATCAAAAGAAAAGGTTCTCCCACCAAGATCTTAATCCTATGGCCTGAGGCTAGCTTGAAGGAATCTGCCACTGTTGCCTTTCAGTCTCATTCAACTATTGAACACATTGACATTCCTTCAGTGGCCAAAACAGACCCCAGAATCTTGAATTCTGCAGAAGTCGCAATATTTTTGGCGCCTGATAGCTCCCAATTGGCTTTGATAAAAAGAATTAGTGAAGCCTTTTATCCAAAGCCAGTGGTTTTGTTTAACCCAAAATGGGCATTTGAGGAAGAGAGCAACTTTGGTGATCTGAGTGGCTTTGTTGGTTCTTTCGAAGTGGTTTATTCTTTTATGGGGTTGGAAGTGAGAGGGATCTTGAGCAAAAGAAAAGGGGTGGTTTTGAAGTGTGCCAGAGATGGGGTTCTGAGTGGAGAGAGATGGAATGTTTTTGTAGAAGAAGGAGAAGAATTGAAAGTGGTTTCCTCATTCAAGTCCAGACCAAATATTGGTGAAGTTGAAAATGTATTGTACAATCTCATGGCTATCAATTCGCCCATAACCAAGTCTGCAAAGTTCATCAAGGGATTGGTGTCAAATGTCACAGGGAGAAAGTAACTGAAGCAGAAGCATTGGTCTTCAACATCTCTACTCACATGAATCTGAAGAACACATCAGCAAACATGGTTCGGTGATTGGAAGTGCACTAGTATGACCATTGTATGAAGTAAACATCTTGTAACACAAACCAATTTTGAAGGAGAATTCATATTATTTACGAGGACTATGCCTGAAGTTATTGATAATGTGCGTGCAAGATACCAGTGCCTGAACATGAATTTCATGACAAGAAGCTCTGTGTTAGCTCGTTGTATTATATGTGGATTTAAATGAAATAGGATAAAATGGTCCTTTGATCTACGTTTGCCCTGAACTTTATAAATCTCATCTTACAAAAGCGTACTCTTGAAAACCTCGAAGGTTTGTTTTCTCATATAAAGAAAAAAATAACAGTGTTGTTTTAATATATGTAAATGATCTACAAATACTCATACTTACAATATGGATTGAAGGGAAAAGAATCCGAGAATTTCAATTGAAGACAGAGTTAAAAAATAAATTTTCAAAGCAAGAAAGGAGCATCATGGTCATCATTTTTTGTCTCATTGATGTCGTGGAAGGCCTGATGCTTGAAAGAACTCTCTCGTTTTCCTTTTCCCCCGCATGCAAATTCCATTTCTTTTACTCATCACCGAGTTCACGTTTTCTTAAGATATTAGCTATGATGCCCTAATGTGACAACTCTTGATGAACTTATCTGAGAAGTCAACATACTTTGTCCACAATTTCCTTAGTTGTGGAAAAGCTATTTCTAGCCATGGCTTTGCCCTGCCATTGTAATGAACTACACCAGCACTCTCAGCATCAACAAAACTTGTATTTTCCTGATACCCCAATCCCAGCATATGCCAGAAAGGATCAATAACATGGACATGGCCATGAAATGCTATCAATCCAGGAGGTAATGTTCCTAGCTGCCACAAACTCAGGTCTGACTTGATATTCTACATGAAGCAAAACACAAATATCAGAATCACTCTTATGGAAAGTCAATTTTCATGACACATTTGAAATTACTAATTTGAGTTTTTTCTGTTCCATTATATATATACCTGCTCAACCCAGTAATGGTAAATATTGCTTATATTAGTCTTCCGCCAAGCCTCCAAATCGAAAATGTTCATGCCATAAGCCCAGGCACATTCATTGGGATTAAAACTTTTGAATATTAGAGGGTGGGAGAAGTTCAAATAGCTTTTCAACTTCTTTGACATCACAAACTTATCTTCTCCTGTACATGTTTCTACAGCTCCATTCACTTTTCCATTCATTTCAATGTCCCACAGAGGTGAAAGATCAGTTTGTACAACGATGTCATCATCGAGGAAGACCACCTTGTTAAGACTTGGAAACAACTGATGAGAAAAAAAAAAACAAAAATACATTGTTGTAGTAAGCATCACAGTCACTATGATCTATTGTATAAAATCTTTACTTGGTATATGCTATTCTTTTTCCTTTTTACCTCTGGGAGATGTATTCTGATGTGGTTCATCACTGAATTATACTTGGGACTAAGTGCTTGCAGTTTTGCTGCAATAACTTTTGGCTTCTCAGTTGTATTTGCAACTATAGCTGATGAACCCCCTCTAAAATGTGACCTCACCTTTTGATCCTTCTCCATAGCCTCCAGAACAGGCACCTTACCCTTTGTAAACCAATCAAAATGGTGCAATGCCTTCACCTCAACTATAGCAGGTGACAAAGAATGCAATGAGAACCAAGCCTGCATGGGGTAATAAGTCTTCCTATCTGTAATTATGTGCAGAACAACCTTCTGAGGTCTCAAAAAGTTGCGAACAAGCGATGTTGCAACCACTGATGCAGCCAGCACATTGTCTGAGGCAAGGACAAAATGGAAGTAGGAATTGTCAACCAGGGCAGGGACTAGTTCTGCAGAGGGGAGTTGAAGGCGTGCTGCGGCATTGTTGGTGTGTTCATTGGCCAAACTCAAGGAAAGGCAATGAAGTTGTTTTGGTATACTGCTTGATGCTACATGTCGATACAGATATTCTTGAATCTTAGCCATTCTGGTCCTTTCTTCCATAAGGGTCACCTAGAAAAATGTTCAGATTTGTGGTTAATGGAGAGTTCAACTTGGAAAACTCTAACAAATGCATGTAATGAATGAAGTTTGTTCCTTTTTAAGAGAATTGGAGAATGGTACCATTTCTCGAAGTTTAACTGCAAATGTCTTTGCATCATATCCACCTTTCTTCATCTCAGTCATGAACTCTTCCAAGGTTTGTGGAATATCAAACCTACCCTGAAGTTCATGTTTGCCAAGAGGTTCATTTAATGTCTGGTATATCACTTCTGGAACCTATTCTCAGTCACCAATGGAAATTAACGTCAATTAAAAGTAAAATGCATTAAGAAGGTGATAAATATAACTAGAAGAGTTCAAGAGATTACTGATGATTCAGACCGTCTCCCCAAAATCCTTGGTCCTAGTTTTTTTCCTAGGCAACCTACGAATATGATTTGAAAGTACATCAAAATGTCAAATATAATGATATGATAAACATATTTCCTGAACTTGCAATTTCTAGCAGTAAAATTCATGTACATGGATGAAAAAGTCAGGTTTTCTTTTCTTTTAATAAAAGAACAAAGTCACGAATCTATATGGTTTCCTAATTCTGAAGTTCATCCTTTTTTCATTATATCAGGAAGCTATTAAGTGTGCACGTGAACTGGTACTGTAATCTACCTTATCTACACTTTAAAATGGAAATCTCAAATGGATGGTCAGATTTACCCCGACAACAACTGTTAACAAATTCTATCCGCCAATACAGTACAAGATAGATAAGAACCAATTCTCACAAAAAGGATGATATAAAGAAACTCAAATAGTAGACTTACTTAATAGTCTAATGCATCTTATTATCAGAGATTCACAGTTTCCACATGGATCTGTAGTAGGCTGAGTAAGATAATACATAGACAGATAAATATTTCTGATGTGGACACCAACAAAGATATAAAAAAGCAAACATACAAATGTATATGCATCCTTTCCATAACGTGGCAGGTTCCCTTAATTTATCAGAAATCTCGTTAGTCACAAACTTTTTAAATCAAAGGTCGGTGAAGATTGACGATTTGTTCGAGGAGTGCCAAGTAGTTATTTAAACTTATTATATTTCAAAAGAACAATAACATGCTTTGATATATGTGAAATTCATGCTCTATCCACCACTGTTTGTGTCTTTCTGTGATGCCTTCATGTGTTTGTGATGTTATATGTGTGAGTGCATGTGACAGAGAGAAGGACGAGGTGATAGTGTACCTATGGTAGAGCATTTGTTTTCTCCATCAATGCCATCCACTGCTGTTAAGACAAACACAAAGCGAAGAAGAAAAGTGAAGAACAAGAGAAAATAGAAGAGCATCCGATAAGAGACACGTCTTGATGCAACCTTCACTTTGATAAACTCCTTGAACCCTTTGCTTGGAAACACAGTGACATGTCTCAAACTTGGAGATATGTGAAGCTGCATATTGTCCTAATACAGAAGAAGAAAACACAATGAGGCAAGGCAACAACACTTGAGTTCTTCCTCCTCCTATTCAGCTGCTATAGTCCTTATTTCATTTGACAATTCAACAGCAGAGGAAAACTGCAAGAACCCTTCTCAAGTTATGGTGTAAAAGGAAAGGCTTTGGTAGTGCTTAAGGTTGCTATCCTCCACCTAACCTTGCTTAGCATTTGGGCCAGGCATGTCAATGGTGTTTGAGGGTAAAATATTTTAGCTTTATGAGGTGAGAACTGAGGTGGTTGTTAAGGAGAAAGAGACATGGGACTAATAAGGAGGGTGTTGTTTGGTTCAAGTTTTGGGTACTGGCTTGGTTTTGAAGGAGGGAAGTTTGAGGAAGAAAAGAAAATTCAATTTCATTTCAACAATGTGTTTGTTTGTTTTTTGTTTGTTTGGTGTATAGTTTATGTTTTGGCTTTGCCTCCACATCAAGCTTTTTAATTA
>Ga0099823_1008089_pt1 | contig 10703 bp, 5 predicted proteins | sample CowpearedBW_FD_76831 | JGI IMG/M metagenome (GOLD analysis project Ga0099823, IMG submission 76831) | Root nodule microbial communities of legume samples collected from California, USA - Cow pea red BW | ecosystem: Host-associated > Plants > Roots > Nodule | place: USA: California | collected... | reverse complement strand
TATTTCACTTTATTTTTAATAAATATAATTCTAATATATATATATATATATATTAACTTAATAACATTATCATATTATCACCTACTAATATAATATCACGTATATTTAAAAAATATATACACACAGGTGCGATAGCGCCTGTGTTACGCTAGTATATATTATGTAAATTAAGAATATAGAAAAATTCGTAACAATTCAATTATTATATTTTTTCATTACAAAAAAATATGACTATTATTTTGGTCTTGTTGTCCAAATGGTACAGAGCAGAGGTGAACGGGAGAAAGAAAACGCAACACAACACAACACAAAGCGTCAGTGAAACGACAATGCGTTTTGGTCTTGGAAACGCAGAAGAATAAGAAGACGCGATTCTGCTACTTCTTCTACCTCTCTCGTTTCACTGTTAGGGCTCACGGAGTTTCTGATTCACTTTCAAATTATGCGTTTCGTTCATCGCTTTCTCACCAAATCAAACGAAGTACCAGATAATCGCAGTTCCTCCACCGTTTCCTTTTGTTGATCCGTGGAATAGCGCACACGGTACCTCTTCAATTTCGTTAGATTTCGTATTTTAAGTTTTGAGATGGGAATAACGGTAGAACTAGATAATTTAGATGAAAAGGGGTTTGAGTGTGATCATTTTGATTGGTTTTCGGGTGAAGATCTGTGAATCAGGAGCATTGTTTTTGTGTGAATGGTTTTAATTTAATGGATTTGTGCTTCACAGGTGTTGGTGTGTGCACTGAGGTAAAAAGAAGAATACTGAATTTTGAGCACCATGGTGAGTTTTGTTTTCTTGGGGTTTATGTTTTGGTTATGTTCCCGTTGGTTGTTGTCTAACCTTGGTTCACTTGATTTGGTGATGGTGATGACTCTTATGCTTATTTTTGGGGAACCAAAATGAAAAAAAATATATATAAAGAATTACTTGCTTGGAGCTTTCAAACCTGCGTGTAATGTCTTGATCTCGTTTAACGATGGGAAGAACCGGAAGCAGGTAAGCAACCGTTTTTATTTTGTTTTTATAAATAGTGGTATACTTCACAATGTGGCAATTGCATTTTGTAATAATGTTGCAAAAGGCAAAGGTTGATGCTTGTGATGGTTCACGGTGGTGGGAGAGGAATTGTGATCTTTCAATAGCTTTGATTTTCCTTGTTCATTGTAGTGTCCTATATGCTAATTTTGGTTGATTTTCTCTTTGTGGGTTTTTTAGGTTCCCTTTAAAAAGGAAAATGGTCAAATGGTTACAGTCCCACTTTTCCAAAGTCAAGAAAACATTGCTGGGAAGGTATTCTATTTGACGTTCGTAATATTTGACCATTGAGTTTAAGTTTAAACACATGGTGTTTTTCATTAACTTTTGATATATTGTCTACCTCACTGCGTTGAATATTATTTTATCTGCTGCCATTTTTAGATTACAGTAGAACCATTGCAAGGGAAGAAGATTGATCACAATGGTATAAAAGTTGAGCTCCTTGGACAGATAGGTTCGTACTTGACTAATCTCTCTGATTCTTCAATGTGTTATGTCTTGAAAATCTCAATGGAAGAAAACAAAAGGAAGAAGTAGAATGAATTGCTCTTTAGAAATCTTTTGTCTGTATCTAAGTGATGAAACTGATAATGATAGAAAAATTCTGTTGTTCTTTGTGGACTTTTGATCCGCTTGCATAAAGGAATTTACCTTGTCAGTTACCATTCAAAGCATGATTCTCCATTTACCCTAAAATATAATTTCATTATCTACTATCTTTGTCCTTTTGTATCACATGTATTGAATGTTCAATTACGATTATAACTCCTAGGCATTCTACGTTGTCTATCAGATTTGCATGACATGTAAGATAGATGTGTGATTTTCTCGATGTAATTCACCTTCATACCTTTAAGGAGTCTAGAATCATTTAAAAATCAATCTGGCATTGACGATGCATGCTACTCTGAAATTTTATTCGGTATTTTCTTATAATCTTAGGAAACATAAATGAATTATTATACAGAACACTTTCAGTCCTAAACATGTACAGCAGAAAGATAGATTTCCTAATTGAATTTTTTCATTTCAGTTTTCTCAAAATAGTTTATGGAACTTGTTTTCTTTGGATTTTTACCACCCTTTATTCTCTTGAGCATCTGCACCTGAAACTGTTGTGATTGTCCTGACATTGATAATCTTATATCAAATTTGAGCACTTGAAGATTATTTTTACAATGATGTACGTAACTGTTAAATTTTTTGCTGGTAATGATGGCTGGCAAAGAAAAAATTATCCATTCATCGTTTTTGCTTTGGGAATAGTTTTTGTTATGTCCTTTATCTTTTTTCTAATTTCTTACTAACAAGTTCATTTTCAATTTTGTTTCATTGTGCAGAAATGTATTTTGACAGAGGAAATTTTTATGACTTTACTTCCCTCGGTAATCAGCTGTTTTCTGCCACTTCCATTCTTAAATTTAAATATTCTTCCTGGTGCTAGTCAGCCTTTCATTTAGTACAATCAGTGACCCATGCGATGCTTAGTTTTACTATTGTGAAATAACATATGTTCTTTTTACTGTTTTGCAGTACGAGAACTGGATGTTCCTGGAGAAATTTATGAGAGGAAAACATATGCATTTGAATTTTCTACTGTTGAAATGCCATATGAAACTTATAATGGGGTGAATGTGAGGCTTAGGTAAGATACCTTGTAGATCCATGGACTTTTCAGTTCGCTTTTTGTTTATAGTCTCTGAAATATTTATTTTTTTATGCTTTTTTGCATTTTCAACTTCCAGGTATGTACTGAAAGTGACCATTAATCGGGGCTATGCTGGAAGCATAATAGAATACCAGGATTTCGTGGTATGTTCTCGTTCAGTAAATAAAATTTCTGATTTGTGATCTCTGATATCGAATTTATTGTTGTTTTATCAAATCATTACATTCATGGACAATATTGTGCTGGATGTGGTTGTAAAAGTATATAGTTCACATGAGTACACTATTCCCCCATCTAAAAAATAAGTTTGTATATGTGAATATACTTTCTTCGTTAACTTATAGTTTTTTCTTAATCTGTCAGGTTCGGAACTATTCTCCACCTCCAGAAATTAACAATAGCATCAAGGTGAGCATAATTATGTGGTAATTAAATTTTAATTCTGTCTAGCACATATCCGTTGCTACAAACTGTGGTATTTATTTTCACAATTTTCAATCAATCAAAACCAATAATGACTCAGGAACAATGATAAAGTGAAGCCATGGCATCAATGTCAACCATTGTCTTTGAATTACCTTTCGCCAAAGTATCTGCTGGTGCATGTAGTTAGTGTGAATCGTGATAGCTCTGTTTGCTGAGTGGCCTTAGTTAATCAGTAAGGGATGAGTTAGTCAGTTAGTGGGTTACTTATAGAAACTGGATCAGAAAATCAAAAAGGAAAAGAGCACTCAAACAAAGAAACTAAAGAGTTTGTATAGAAGTTTCAAAAGTGTGCAGATATACCATACTGCTGGCATTTTGAGGGTTCAGAAAACCTCCCAATAATCACTAATTTTTCTGACACACCCAAGACCTGAAAACGCACCTATACATAGACCTTTGTTAATAGACCTGAAAACGACAACAAACTTAACTACTAACAGATCTTACAGCTGTTTGAATTAAAACAATTAGGTGTATTTTCCTTTTCCCTTCTTTCCTATTTCATAGACCTTTGTTAATAGGAGGTCATACCCTAACAGTTACTTTAGTCTACTTAGTCAGTCAAGAAGCTGATGTTGTATAGAAATAGGAAGAGGGGTTCAGAGGGGAGTCATTTACTGTCTGTGCCATGTTCTTGATTCTGAAAACACATCGCTGCCAGTATTGGGAATAAGGGTTCTTAATAAAATTTATTCCTTGTGTGCCTTACCTGAACTTTGTTATTGGCTACTTCCATTTCGTTATTGTATTTCATGGTATTATACCTTGTACAGATGGAAGTTGGAATCGAAGATTGTCTACACATTGAATTTGAATACAATAAAAGCAAGTAAGCTGAAAATTTAATTGGCTATTTGACTGGAATTGTGTGGTTGTTTATCTTAATTATGTACCTATCTGTATCCTGCGGAGTTTCTGTTCATAGCTTGCAGTATGAAATATATGCATTATGTTACCTTTTTCTTTTAGACCTATGTATTTGTTTTTCTGTTTATACGAAGCCTATGGATTATAATAGAAACACCTAGAACAATTTAGCAGTTATCTGCGCCAAAGATATTTTTGTCAAAAAATTACACTGCATCTAGGAAGCAAAAATACGATACGGACACTAGGGTACAACAAATTTTACAAATTATAGGACACAACATGACAGTGACATGACAGGGCTACTATTTAGAAATGTCTGTACATCTTAGTACTGCATAGAGCTTTTGTGCATTTGTTTGAAGAGAAGATACTTTTGTCATCTAATTCGTACTTTATTGGGGAGCCATGCAAATACTTATTCGTATGTACTACTCTTCACTTCAGGTATCATCTGAAAGATGTCATCATTGGCAAGATCTACTTTTTACTTGTTAGAATCAAGATAAAAAACATGGATCTCGAGATTAGGCGTAGGGAATCCACAGGGTCAGGGACCAACACCCATGTTGAGACAGAAACATTGGCTAAATTTGAGTTGATGGATGGTGCTCCTGTTAGAGGTAGGTTAGCTTTGAAATTGGGTTACATTCTTTTGTACTTTCTATTTACAAATTAATCTGGATATCATAAAAATACTTTAGACATATCATCTAGGTTTTCGTATACTTTCACCAGTAAACCAACTCCCTCTTTTGTATTAACTGAACTTTAAAATAAAAGATCATGTTAAGCATAAAATCTCATATTTGTATATAAGCTTGTCAAACTTTGACGGAGCATGTCTCTGGGGAAGAGAGTGTATCATAATATAAAACTTGTAAAACTTTACATCAATGGGTCTCAAGCCAACATAAAAGAAGGTTGTCTCAAGTAATCGATAGACAACTACAGTTTTTTGTGAAATCTTTTATGCCAAAGTATTAATAACAATTTAAAGCCCTAACATAATAATTTTGTAATGGGTTAAATGTTTTTTTACTTCATAAAATAGACACTGATTAAAATTGAAAACTATAAACAGACTGTTTGTGGTTGTGATTGTATTTACAGGTGAATCAATTCCCATCAGACTGTTCCTCAGTCCTTACGAGCTGACACCAACTCATCGCAACATTAATAACAAATTCAGTGTGAAGTACTTTTTAAATCTTGTGTTGGTTGATGAAGAGGACAGGCGATATTTCAAGCAGCAGGAGATCACAATGTATAGGCTGCAAGAAGAAACATCGTGATTACATATCATATGAAGGGAATGCGCATTAGGTATGTAACAAATAATAAAGATTGTGATGGACATCGAGAGCTCTTACATATGGAAGTAGTCACGTCAATCCTGTTTCTTGAGTGGTAAAATGGCTTGGTATTCTAGCATGCTTGAAATTCATCACTTTCAAACATGTATATTGACTGATCTCTCATTCATGTCTTGATAGTTCTGTAATTTTTAAACATGTCATCGAAGGAAGCATCCTTAGAAATGTATTGGGTTTGTGATACCCATCAGAAATTGAGTGCTTTGTATACGTGCGATACCTGTAGTACTTTGTCTTTTTGTTTTTAACTTTTGCTTTGTTTACCTTGTGAACATAATGATACCCTTTTTCAATTCTTTTGAAGAGACAGAATCTGATGCAGGACTTTGGTTTATCTGTCATTGTCATTAAGTTGCCATCTTGTATTTGATGATACATTTTTTTTAGTTACCATACTTTGCAGTTTAGATTACTTTGATCTTGAAAAAAGAAGTATTTTTAGCTCGATTTCCATCATAGTGTCTATAATTTGGCTTCAGTCAAAGTATTTTTATTCTATCAATTGGAATAACTTCAAATTTCTTTGTTGTTTAACATAAATTCAACTTGGCCTTTGTCAATATATGGCTTAATTTCAACCTGTTTAACATGACTTAGTCTTAACTAAATCAACATAGTTTTTTGACCAAAGTATCTTCAACTTATTCTCAAACATAATATCTTCAATTCTATTTCAACCATATTATCTTCAACTCAATTTCAAACACAATGTCTTAAACTTAATCTTTAATCATTTTGAAATTTAAGATACCTAATCAAAATATAATCTACAAAATTGTGAGCTTCTTAGCCATATTATATCTTTTTGGTCTTATAAACTTTTTAATCTTTGATCCATGAATACTGATTGTGCCAATTCTAATTTACAATAAAACTATAATGCGTTATCTACTTTAAAATTTGGGTTAAATATGTTTTTTGTCTCTCAAGTTTTAGTGAAATAGTGAAATTTGGAATTAGTTTTTTTTTTTTAATTTTTGACCAATTTAGTCTTTTATTTTTAGAAATGTGTAGATTTAGTTTTTTTAATCAAATTTTGTTAAGTTTATTTAAAATTTTAAATGTGTTTTATGATAATATTTGAGTTAGTATTTAAGCAAAAATGGGTCAAACGATGTAAAACTAAATTAATCAAAAAATTTGAATAGAGATTAATTCTAAATTTAACTTAAACTTGAGATTAAAAATATTTAACCCTTAAAATTTTAACTATGATTAGATAAAGCTTTATAATTTGAATAAGAGCTTTTTTTTTATTAGATATACTGTAGCTAATTTATTTCTCTCTCTTTTTTTCCTTTTCATTTTATCTTTAATTACTCTAAATAGAAACCTCGTTGTTTGTATTTATGTTCTTTCTGTTTCCTTACAACTAATCAAATATATGATACATATCTTTCAATTTGACAGAGGTTCTAACTGATGACTATTTAATAAAATTGTAGCATTTTTAGAAACTAAATACTGAAATTAGTTTGTTCTTAAACATATTGCACACAAGTCTGCTTTACTAGTGGATTTTGCATTGAAACACGTTTAGAAACTAAATTAAAATGGACTTAATCTGAAACCATTATTGATTATTAAAGTGGTTATATTTTATTTTTGGCTACGTCAACTTGCCAGTTTAATTAGTTTGTTTAGTTATCTCAGCTTCGTGTTATCATTTTTCAAAAAATTGAGTTTAGATTGAAAGTGGGAGTCATCAATTAGAATGTTGAGTCCAATAAAACAAAATAAAAAATATATTCACAATAAATCCTAAACCCTAAACCCTAATTTTTATAAATATATATATATATATATATATATATATATTTATTTGTATTTTAAAAGCATGAATATCACTTTCTATCTTTTACTAGAACAAATGTAATAACAAAAATATGATTTATTAATTATTAAAAATAAAATAATCCAAGTATTTTAGTTGTTTATGAATGCATTTTATGAGTTTAATTTGTGAATTAATTTATTGAAACTTTGTTAATTAATATTTATAAATTTATCATTTTCAAACCTTCAAGTCAATGTTCTTTTTATAAAGATCGGATTTAATTAATCATCATATGTCAATGGAGTTCGTTAATATAAATAATTGAGTTTCTTTCGCCTCAATTCATCTTTCTAGTAATACATTTTAGATTTATTATTTATGAAAACTTGTAATTATTGTTTTAATAATGGTTTATAAATGAAGTAATCTATAATTGCTTTTAGGTTGTACTTTAGACTAAATAAAATATAACTATATTTTGAATTTAAGATGATACAATCTGACATTATTTTAAATTATGCAATCTGAAATATATGACTAATTATATAATTTGGAATCTAGATTATAGATTATAGTATTTTAAAATATAGAGTCTTGAATTGATTATGAAGTATTAATAATTTAAAACATAATTTTGAATTGACAGTAAAGTATTATCAATTTTAGATTATGCATTAATAATTTAGAATATATAGTTTTGAAGATGCTCATAGTATTATGAATGTATCATAAAAGATTACATACATTACAAAATATGCTCTAAAACACTTTATATTTTACTAACGTAATGCATTATATGTATAGTATTAAATAGATTCTATTCTATTATAATCTTAATACATTTATGTTTCTTTTACTTACGGTTTGAAGTTTAGATTTTCTTTTTCTCAAATTTTCGAAAAGAGGAAAACATAATACCTAATCATCCTTTCAATTTATTTCAAGAAAGTGGAATCAAACAAGGAAATAAAATTTTCATAACCATGATATCCGAAGATAAATAAATATTCCATGATATTCAGACGTAAGATATTTACAATAGAAATTTTCCTCAAAAGGCCACTTTAATTTCAAGAAAATCATAAGGGTGTTTTCTCCTGCACCTCCAACTTTTCTTCAAAATATTTGAAATGACCTTTAATTTTTTGACCAGCATCCTTCGTTTTACTATTGCTTCTCGTTTTACTATTTACTATTGCTTCTTGTTTTATTAAAGGATAATGGATAATGATATTTCGACTACTAGATTTTAACTACTTATTTTTACAATTTGATATGCCATCTTTTAAATAATTTTATAATATAAAAAAAATGAAAAAATAAAAAACCATTTAAAAGATATCACCTTATGTTATAAAATAAAGTTATCAAAATCTAGTTGTCAAAAAATAATTTTTTTTTACTAAATTTGACAAAATACATCTTCTTTAGACTCATTTGATGATTTATGAGTGTTTTAACAATTATGATTCATGGAACGATATTCACGTTGCTCAACACAACATATGATTTAGTATAAGTAATTCATGTTGCCTCTTTAGAAACTTAAATGTTTGTATTTTTTGTACTCTAATAAAATGTTATTGCAACAAATCTCACCCTTGTTTTATACCGTATTTAAGTTTTTGTTTTTGTTTTCTTTTCATTTTCGTTTACCATCATTCAACATCTTTTTGTTTTCACTACCTTTTCAATATCATTTCACTTTTGTTTCCATCATCAACATAGTCATGAATTATATCAACCACAAAATTACATTGTTTAATATTAACACAAACATAAAGTAATGCGACAAGATAGAAACTCAATTGAAAAATATAATTTTTAAAAATATTCAATAGACAAAAAATTATAAAGAACGAATTTAAGAAACCATAGTTTATCATGTACTTGAAACTTGATTAAACTAACAAATTATATTTAAGAGAGTCAATAAACGTATTAGTGGAATGAATGGTATTTAAAATTTAAATTGATTATGTGGTCGTATAGAATAAATGATTGTGAAAACATGGAAACTCAAATAATTTGAAAGGAGGTGTGTCGTGTTCTGGAAAACTTAAATCAATTGTGAAAATTTTCTGAAAAATATGAACCTTAATGAATTTGGAACACTTATTTTAAAATAGACAGCACAAAACACTCATTTAAATCAATAACACCATTATTAATCCATAAAATTCACAGATGACTCAATCTAATTTGTAATACCCAGACAATCCGAGCAAAACTTAGTGTTGGAATTTTAATATATTTTAAAGTAGGAGATACAGGATTCAAACCCTTCCAATTTCATGTGTTCAACTCATAATTTAGACTTTTCTCAAATGGAGGTGCTGAAAGAAAAACTCTATAATATATTCAGTTGGAAAGTAGTTTTGAAGGGGCAGTACTGGATTTTGAGAAAGCAAATGAGATGTGGGTTTGAATCTGTTTAGAAGAATCCATAACCATGGCCACCTTTTGACCTCTTTATCTCACCTTTTTCACAAGTTCTGCAGAATTTCAGTAACAAATTGTTGTTCAAAAAAGAACCAAACTGCCACCAACCAGAAAAGGTGTTTCCGGTTAATTTATTTGGAGGTGAGCATGTTTTCTACGGCTCAAATATGTTTTAATATGCTACAACACTGGTTTGATTAAAACCCACTTAAGCTCGCAGAGGTACACTAAAACTCCACTGTAAGTGCAGCACAACTTATGAAGCTCGAACACACCTCATAAATGGTGTATTCTTGTGTCCAACACGTATAGGACTCTGACATGCGTACAATATGTATCGGTGCAGTATCTAATTTGAAAAACATTTTGTTTGTCTCTAACATAATTTTGAGACATGACTCCGTCACAATGTAACCAAGAACAAATGCAATAAGTTTATAGTATGATTATAGAAATAAGGAAAAAAATCTTATATGATAATTACTTTTCACTTTTTGATATTAGATAAATGGATTAGATTGATTTTTATATCAGGTGACATTATATTTGACTAACCTTGTTTATAAATGATTTCAAGTATAAAAATACTAGTTGCTAAATTAAACAATTCATAAATAGATATCCTACATCTTGGAAACTACACAAGTCTAAGGGTGTGTAGTGCTTTGTCTAGTATCCGTATCCGTATTCGTGCTATATAGAACACAACTTGCAAAATACTAAGCTTCTAAGAAGGTAAGTCTTGGTGGCATTTAAGGCCGAAAAATGGTGGTTAAGTCTGCGGTTTGGAAACGCCTAAAGGCCGTGAGCTAGCTGATGGGCTAAGTGAAGATTTTTCTTACATCTTTTTGGAGAACCCCAGGGGTGTGACTGGGATGTGGGAAGGTTGGCCTTGTGGTTTAAGCTTTAGGTTGAGTCTTAACATTTCTAAAACAGTAAGTTTTGGGATGTGGGAAGGTTGGCCTTGTGGTTTAAGCTTTAGGTTGAGTCTTAACATTTCTAAAACAGTAAGTTTTGGGATGTGGGAAGGTTGACCAATTCTTC
>Ga0099823_1008088_pt1 | contig 10704 bp, 7 predicted proteins | sample CowpearedBW_FD_76831 | JGI IMG/M metagenome (GOLD analysis project Ga0099823, IMG submission 76831) | Root nodule microbial communities of legume samples collected from California, USA - Cow pea red BW | ecosystem: Host-associated > Plants > Roots > Nodule | place: USA: California | collected... | reverse complement strand
TTATTGTTGTAATGTATTCAAATAATTTTTGTGTGTTTGAAATACAAGAGATATAATTACTTTTTCTAATTTTATTATTATCAACTTTGTATTGTCTTGGGGAGATCAGATTCATACCGCTAAAATTGTTATATAGTTATATAAATTTATTTAATTTATATAATAAAATTTAAGTTTTAATGAATTTATAAATTATAAAGTATATAATAAATTTATATTACACCAAAATAATATAATTTTAAAAATACTTAAAAAAATGGTAATTTTGAAAGAATGATTTTTAAGAAAATTGAATGGAAAAGTAAAAAGTTCTGATAGGACACCTATGTTCACTTTTGAATGAATCAATGTTTCTAATGTGCAGTTCCTTGATTATAATTTATATTTTTATAAAATTATCGATTTATATTTTTATTACATAATAAAATTATTTTTATTTAGTAAAGGATAAAAAATCCAATTAAAGTTGAAATATAATAGGAAACATCAATTGTAGAACAGAGTATGCTCATATGGTGATAGTGACGAAGGAAAACATTTTTACTCCTTGTTTATAAAATGTTTACTTTTTAGCTTCTATATTTGAAAATATGTCACAATAAGTTTTATTTAGTTTTTAATGGTAAAAAATTATAAAAAATAATACAGATAATCTGAAAATAGAGATTTTGGATTTTATGAATCATTCCACCTTTTGTTGTGCTTCATTCCTAATTTAATCATTTTTCACCTTCAAAACTCTATAACCATTTTTCTTCTGTCAAGATTACTTTATATATGATTGGTGGTGTTTTGAGGTTGCAAAGAAGCTGAAACAGTGCTCAAATTAAATTGTGTCCTTATGAATTGAATAACTGTGTCATCTAGTTCAAATAAAATTTTCTCTATTTGAAAATACATGAAAATACAAGAATAATATCTGATTTTGAAATCATCATACAAAAATTGAAGGGGTGATTGCAATTTAACAGTAAATAATGTGAATTTAAAATACTAGAAGACTTTCAAAGAAAAAGCATTCAATAAAAGTTTACAAGCAACCACAAACTCTTCATATCGGTTGAATTTTTCAAATAGGTTTAGAAGCAATAAGTTTTTCATAAATTGTAGAGATATTTTAGATATTTTAAAAAAGTACACATCTTTGTTGTTAAGAGTAAATATTATAAATAATAAATATTGTATTTTGTTAAATGAAAAATATAAAAAAGATGAAAAAAAATATATTAAGTTATTTTGTGTGTGTGCTTTTACTTTTGGATGATCTAACGAGATTAAAAAAACGTAATTCTCCAATATGCTGATATACTTTAAGACTGATGAAATCATATGAATAAACTCTGAGAAAAAAATTCTGGAAGAAATGTTGCTGTTCATTCTAATGTAATTATAATTAGACAAGTTTGTATTCTGACAAAACCATCAAAGTCACATGTACATACCTATTTTACATCCCATAACAACACTAACAAATATAAACATGCGGTCAAAAGTTTAAAAATAAACTTGATTTTATCAAAGGTGCTCCATCCATTTCTATGCTTCTGGACATAATTAAATAGGCCATTCACATGCATAGATGCCTTAATTCTTTTCTGAAACTTGACATTATCCTCAGAACAGCAAGATAACTTAACCAGACCCAGATCCTTGACTCACTACAAGCTGTTCTCAGAATTGCAAAAGTTTTGTCTGCTTCCAAAAGCAGACCTTTCCTACAAAGCACACTTTTAAATTTTATTTTCATCTACATAGCAGTAAATATATAAGAAGGATTTACAAAATTTTCCTATTGCATCATTCAATTTACTGGCTTCAGCAACTTCAGCTCAACCACAATAAATGAATGCCTCCTATGTATCACTAATGAATCATAATGCAGATAGTTTCTTCCTTTTTGGGTTTGTCTTGCCTGAAGAATCACCAGAGTCTCTTCTCTTCTTGTTCTTCTTGTCATCAGGGTTATCATTAGGGTTAACAGCTGCACCCTCATCGACCTTTTCTTGCTCTTCTAGTGCATCTTTTACAAAAGCTTTTAACCTCCATAGAGTGTAGTCGCTCTGTGTAATGATGAAAACATGTTTAGCTAAAAGAAATGCTAACAGAATAACTAAAATGAATTGGATAGGATAAACAAAATTTAAAATTAGGAGACGATTGACATTGTTAGCACGGAATAACAGTATTGACCTGAGCATCTAAGTCAAGGTCCACCTCATCACCAGAAGGTTGGAAGATTGGGTTGGTCTCAGCAACTACATCCAATGCCCTATAGAGGTTTTCTAAAGACAATTTGCCTAAAGTTACACCAAGCATTTTCTTCTCTTGAGTAGTCAGTTTCCTGCAGTGTCGTCAGCAACGGTAAGGAATGCAAAATGCAAAATAAGCTTCAAAAACATCATGGGAAGATGACCAGAGAAAAAAACTAGATATTATAATAAAACAAGCATTTGAAGATCCAGACTGAAATGCAATATTTCGAACCAAATATGATGAATTTACACAAACCTGCACTTTTGAATCACCATTTCTTTGAGACTCTTCAACTGCATATCGACCTCATAAAGCTGAAATAATAGGTAGTTGATAAAATGAAATATGTGATGTACTCCTATGTGGCATCAAATTTATGATCTGCTCAGAAAAACAAAACATTAGCAAACAATAACCAACCTCAGTGCTTAAATCCTTAGCTTTATTGGCATATGTTGTCTCCTGAGCAAGCTGAATGTCTAACTGTGCCTGTGCTTCTTCCTCCAATTGTCTCTTTTCCTACCATTCGCAAGTATAGAAAAGTAATATTACATAGAAGTGGAGAACCAAAATCACAGCTGTAACAACTGTAACCTCTAAAATTGTAAGAATTTCGCTTTTCCATTAAAGAATTCCATTAAGATAGATAGAAGACATATAGACAAAGGACAATACAGGACCTTCCTTATAAATATACAGACAACGAAGACAAATGCCCCATTCAGCTATAGGAGAGTCACCTTTTCAAATGACCAAGGTGTTGAAGCAGTCATCCCTATAGAAATCTCAGAAACATCCTAAATGATCAATAACTTTGAGGAGAAAGTAAAAATCTCTGGGAGAAGTGTAACTTGATTGATGAAAGAGCAACCACCCACTAATGAGCCAAGGCTTCCAAATTTGAGTCGAAGAAAATATCTATAATCAGCTAAGAAGCCACAGGAGACATACCCAAACATCACTATGAATCATTTCAAAACAACATGAACATGATGAGCACTAGATGGAAAGGAAGTGTTTTACTTTTACTCAATTTGCAACCAGAACAAGAAACAGATGCACCGGTACCAATATTGTTATTTCCCAACAAACCAGATTAATGTAAGTGAGATCAAAACAACTGATTTCAGATGACTCATTTTCTATGCCAATCCTTAGAGATTCAAAACATTAACACAACCAAAAGAGATATGACAGGAAACAAAATGGAGAGAAACAAACTTCAAGCCCCTTCGCAATCACCTTCCTCTATACCTGCTTCCACACATGATCTATGTTACGATCTCCTGATTTACCATCCATACTTCTCTTTCCAATCTCGAGTAAGATATTATGATCTATGTTACGATTTCCTGATTTACTATCCTTACTTCTCTTTCCAATCTTGAGTAAGATATTAATTTTGACTACCTTGGATGACAGGAAACAACCTAGCACTAATTGAAGATTTTAAGCAAGAAATGACATAAAAGACGACTGATCTTGGTCTTATGACTTATTTTTGGGTATGGAGACCACTCAAAAGACCTAGATCTCTGTTTTTGTCAAAAAAAAAATGCAAATGAGATTCTAAAAGGATATGCATGAATGTGGATAGATCAACACCTTCAATGAATCGAAAGCAGAAGTTTGCCAAGGAGTGTTAGAGTGTATACCTAGTTATGTCTTGTATGTACTCTTTAGAGTTGTAAGCAATTAATAACAACTATATCTTTTGTTGGAAAGTTACCTATAGATACTCTTGTAAGCTTCTAGGTTTCCTCCATACTAGTTTCTCTTCTCAGTTGTCTTTTCTTTGCAGTGTCTTCTTCTTTGTGATATCTTCTATTTCCATGACTTACACATTGCAAAGATTGTGACCATGCAGATTTCACCTATCATATTCTCTCTCTTGATCATTGAGCAGATGTGTTGACCAAGCTCTTGTCATCAACTCGTTTTTCTTTTCTTAGAGGCAAACTCAATGTGAACAGATTTTCTTTTAAAACATTTTCTCCTTCGGTTTGAGGTGGGGGTGTTAGAGTGAATATTTAGTTATATTTTGTAAGAAAAAATTTTATGTACTCTGCTAAAGCTGTTAGCTACTACCAACAACTTCCCTTTTAATTCAAGCAGTTACCTATAAATACTCTTGTAAGCTTCTTATTTGAGTAGTGAATAAAGAATGAATACAGTTCAGTTTGTTATAAAATTTTCTATCGTTCAGTTCCTTTCACATGGAGGATGGAACCGATAAAGTTGATGAAACTCATTTTAGAAGCTTGATTGGGTGCCTAATGTGTCTTACATCTACAAATGGCTGACATCTTATTTCCTGATAGCTTGAGATGAAGACACATGCACTGTGCTAGTGAACTGCACTTGAAGGCAGCAAAGAGAATAAAAAGATAAATCAATGAAACTGTCAATTATGGAGTCAAATACAGCATGGTACAAGAATTTAAATTATTTGGCTTTTCTGACAGTGACTGGGCAGGTAGCTTGGATGATATGAAGAGCGCTTCAGAGTACTGTTTCAGTACGGGTTCAGGTATCTTTTTCTTGCTGTTCAAAGAAGCAAAAGGTTGTATCTCAAACCACAGCAGAAGCTGAATTTCTAACGGTAAATCAAGCTATATGGTTAAGAAATACTCTACCAGATTTGGAACTGAAGCAGGAGCAAAGAACACAAGCTTTTGACAATAATCAAACAACTGTTTGAATCTCCCACAATCTTGTGTTTCATGGGAAGGCAAACCACATTCGTGTCAAGCTTTACTTAAGAGAAGTATAAGAAATTGGACATGCAAGTCTGACTTGATGTAAAACTGAAGATCAAATTGCTGATATGTTTACAAAGTTTTTTTCACTTTGCAAGTTTTGAATTTTTGAGGAAGATGCTGGGAGTTTGCAGACTCCAAAGCAAGGAAGAGTGTTGAGAATGTACCTCTGAGATTCTGTCAAAGTATTAGCTTGAATAAATCAAATTAGTTATTCTGCTGTCAGTGAGTTAGTTTTTGATTTTAAGTTAGCTTCTGATTTTATTTTCCCATTGTCAACAACTCCTAAAACCATGGAGCATAATCCTTCTTTTCAGTTGTTTGAATGTATTTAAATGTCATATTTGATTAAATAAAATATGCTTCTGCAGTAGCAAAAAACTGAGTCAAGTTGCCTTCTCTGCTACTTCTCTTATACCTTTTATTTATCCAAAATTTAAAACAACCTACATTAGCAGAAAGACCTTCCAATGAAGTTATAATACTATACAATACAAATACAATACTATGTGTGACGGATATGTTAAGAACTTCCAGTGACCAAATGAAGACGTAACAAAGTTATGCGAAGAACATAACTTCTAAGGATTTAACAAATGGTTATGTGAAGATCACACATGTGAAGAACGTTATGTTCTACTTTCTAGGAGTAGATAAAAGGTTATGTGAAGAACATAATGATCTACGACCATATGAAAAAAATGGAAAAGTTATGTAAAAATCATAACTTCCAAAGACTTGACTCAAGGTTATGTTAACATAACCCAAAACCTGCGTGAAGAAAATGGTGGGGTCACATAAGCACATTTAGTGCTAAATATTATGAAAAAGATGCATACAGCGCAAAAAATCTTATTATCTTAGGACAACAATGAAATATGGAGAAACCCCGTTAAGGATACTGCTTCATAGGATGATATAGCAAGCCTATGAAAAACATTGCTAGTTCGCAAAGTTGTCCACTTAATACTAACAATTTTCATAAGCTCATTTAATACTGTTATTTATGTTTTGAACATTTCCTGGATGTGTACGAGCATGATTATCACAGAAAAAAAAAGGAAGATGAAGTAGACATTTATTTATTATATTAAAGAGGAAGGAAGTTGTGTGCATTCAAAAGAAATATACAAATTACCCAAAGAGAATGCTGACGAAATAAACTTTCCTAAGCAACATTGCACTAACAACCTACCCCATAACATTGTGTCGGCATCAACATCTACTGCCTCATGTTTTATTCTTGTAGTATACAATAAGGCAGTCAGTTCTAATCAAAAGTTCTTGGGGGAAACATAACTGCTTATAGGGTTTGTCCAGAGCTATTCAAAGGGCTAGTGCATAACCAGCTCATGTCAGTGTCAAGGCTACAAAGCAAGCTGGGATGTCAAGATCCAATTGCAATATATATATATGAGACTTGAGTCTCACATTCAAAGTATGGAATGTGGAATTTATAAGGCCCTGACCTCTCCAACTACAACTACTAGCTTTTGTACAATGGTTCTCCCAAGATTTGTGATTAGAAAGCTTCATTAAAAAAATTAAGGAAACTATATCAGAAAACATTTTACCTCTTCAGCAACTTTAGGTAAAAGTTGCAACCATTTTTCCTCAAATTTTTCTAGCAAGGTCTTTGCCATAACATGGACATCATGTTTTTCATTGTTGTATTTCATTGCATTCTTGAATATCAACCTTACATCTGCGTATATCTCCCGGACATTATTATATCCTGTGCCTTCCTTAGCTTCCATTTTACTTTTGATTGTACTGAAATCCATGGGCTTATCAATAACCTAGGGGAAGAAAATTAAGCTAATTCGTTTTAGAAAAATAATCAAAGACAAGGAGCAAAAATGTTATTATTATAATAAATTAGTGAAACCAGCGTCACCAGTTACAGAGACCAAATCAACATTTAAACGTTTTTTCAGAAAAAGATTTCTCATGCATATTTGCTTATAGGTGGGGCAAAAGATAAAATATAACTATAGGTAAACAGATACAAAAAATTTAAAACAAAGAAAAGGTCTTACCTCATAATAGTCATGAAGCCTGAGACCTTCTACATCAACAGGATCCATGAATGGCCAAGCCCATTTATGCTGAGTTATCTGCAAAAGTACAACAGAAACTTGAGTTTTCAAAGGAACTTGGTAGGGTTAATATATATTCAACAGAAAAGGGGGAATTCATTTTGACCATCAATCAACATGTTATTTCTAAAGCTTGAAATAGTAAATTAAATCCAAACAAACTAAGCCTTTTAGAAATGTCTTCACAATAAATAAAATAAAATTGAGTACAGACTACACACTATTTTTTAACTATAAATTGAAAATTGGAGATTTCTAAGCAATGGATTAGGCATAGTTTTCTAAGAGAAAGTGTGACCATGAAATGGGAGGAAAGAAGGCAAGATTGTGAACTTAGTGTAACAGAGGAAATCCTAATTGCAATTAATCAGTCAAATATTCAGGAGTAGACAAACTTATGGATGTTATACAGGATATATCAGCAAGAGGCATGACAAGTGCATAGGCCACCAGTATAAAGTTCCATGCAAGCCCCATCCAATCAACAAGTATAACTATAACTAGTTAATCAAAAGTTAACCAATAAGAAGTAATTGTCCATGGAAGATGGTAAAAACAAGGGCAATGCCCCTTAGCCACTCACTCAAAACAACCATATCTTTACTTACTAGACAGGATCAGATACATGAATTGAATGGCAACATAATGTTCAATCGAATACCTGGTTTAGTGTTCAAGAGTAATAGAAAGAGCTAGGTGGTTGACATTAAAAATAGGATCGAATTCCCACATAAGTACAAGGTTCAACTTCAGCAAAATTGAAAATGTTCAGTACATTTTATTCGAAAGGTAAGCTAAAAATTTACCTTTTGTCATAACATCAACTCAAATGGATAAAACAGGTTCTAACCAATGGCTACAGAAACCTCAAGTTCAATTCTTGGTTTTAACTATAAAAGGAAATCCAAATATAAGGAGCTTGGGAAAAACTAAATTCATAAAGATTACTACAAAAATGCTGCAAATTTTTTGTGCTTGCCTGACGCAATATTGTGGAAAATTGGCGCATAAGCTCTTGCATTCTCTTTGCAGCAGCAGCTTCAGTATGTGATGCATCTTGCAGAGGCTTTTTGGTGCCAGTAGGATGCTTCTCCCTGCCCTTCTCTTTTACAAGTGAGACACCTTTAGAATTATTACCTTGAACGTTATCGGTGGATTCATAGAACTGTTCAACCTCAGTCACTTGCTTCTCAAGCTGTACAAGGCACTATAAGATTATTTTTTTTAACAAAAAACAAAAACTAACATTAAGCCCACAACTCCAAGGCAGTAAATTTGAACTTAGCACCAACCATTCAAATTAAACTGTTTAGAGTCTTTAAACCATCAAACATTGATATAAAAATTATACATATTCCTTCACTTACATATCAGCTGGGTAGTAATGGAAGTACGATGCAGGGAAAAAACAGGAACGCCAACTTCTTTATAACTTTGTGGTTAAGATTAGTAAAAATGGCAGAAAGAACAAAGCATAGAGTCTAGGTTATTAGACAATTCTGATCTACAAATAACTGTATAACAGATAAAAATAAAGTCATAATTCAAATTAGGTTAACTCGTTGTGGTCTCATTACTAAGTCAGGCCCAAATGAAAAATCCCATCAAATTAAGGCCACAGCCACTAGCCATTAAAGGGCTACATAATAGTCATTTGAAACTTAATTTAATAAAAAATCATTAAAATCATAACAAAAGGGAAAAAAGAAAATTCCTCATGACAGCAATATTGGGGATACCCCAAAAGGAGCATATATCTATTTAACCCTCGGCCCCTTAATCATGAAGAAGAAACAAACTCAACTCACAGGTTGTTTTGCTTTTGGTTGCACATTGTGAGCTTAGGGTCTAATTAAGTATACTTTCCATAAACACTTCTAAGAGTTAAAAGAAAAGAAAAGAAAATAAATTTCTTATTAAGTTAAAAACTAGTTTATACATAACTTAAATTCTGCTTTTGCAGAAGCTAATATGAGAAAGACTGTGCATAAGTTAATTTAGCTTATGAAAACAAAAATTAACTAATGGAATCGTCTATTTCTCTTTTCCTTATTATTGTCCTCTACCACAACTCCATGAAAACGTGTCTCTCCTTTATTTTGTTCTGTCACATAGCTGAGTGTCCACAGCATGTACAGGCCTCACTCTAAAACTGTACTTATTAACTTCACTCTATGAAACAAATATTTTACACATACTAAACTAGTTATATGAAAAAACAAAATTGCATAAATTAGGCATGCGGTAATTAAAATTTTCTGTGCTTGTTGTTCACATGCTCTTCAGTCCTACCCCCTTGAACTAAACCCCTGATCATAAGCCACAATTAATAAGACAAAAATCAAATGGTTTGTAAGATTTCATTCCCAGAGAAGTTTCTAGGGTGAGCTAATTCACAGAGACCTAATGAGAAGAAGAAAAATGCCCAAAAAAAAAGAGAGAAGGAATTGAGTACCTGGTTGACTCTGGTCAGAATTTGATGGACAGAAACTCTGAAAGGTTCCAAATAATCACGAGGTTCAGGCTGAGACAGAGGATCGGCGTCCATCATAAACAACCTTTGAGACAAATTTGGTGGTAAACTAGATTTGCGTGCCTCTTTCTGTGGAGTGCTTATGCTTCATGACAAACTTGTGTAGGTTCTCTCATTCTTCTTCTACTGTTTTCTTCTATTATTTTTGAGTATTATTTTTTATTGATTGTACTTATTTATTATTCTCATTTCACTAAATTAATTTTTACTTATTCATTATTAATTGTAAAAGCAATTTTTGTACTCAAAAAAAGAATATAAATAATTTTAGCTTAGATGAATTTATTATGTTTAAATAAATATTGTTAATATATGTTTTTTGTACAACTTATAAGAAGAAAAAATATTATGTAATTTCATTAAAATAAAAAATATAAAGTTTTATTGAAAAACAATAAACTATAAAGTAATAAAAATATAAACGGTTAGATTTATGGATGTATCCACTAGGGTTTAAGAATCAAATACAAGGGTCATATTTTTAGAAAAATAAATTAAGAATTAAAAAATATATAAATATAATAAAATTTTAAGTTTTAAATTTTCTTAACAAAATTAAATTAAATTAGTATAACAACTTCATTTAAAAATGTAATTCAAGATAATGTATTATTTTGTAACTGTAGTAAGACTTCTTTGAAATAAGATTATTAATAAGACTTCTTTTACTCTGTATATGCTTAAACTTAATATTCAAATATCATTTTCTTTAATTGAAAAATTTATTATTACACTTTTACCTTCTTCTTTTTTTCAAATTCATGTGACAAATTTTGAAATAAAATTAAATAACTCTTGATACTAATTCTATTTTATAAACTAATTTGTTCATAATGAATCACATTTTAATTTATTTTATATATATTTTTGTTGAAATTCAACTAATAGTATTTTAGTAGTAGAATATATTACATACTTAATTTACTTTCTTTTATATCACACCAATCAAATACACTAAAAGATGTTCACTAAAAGATATATCATGTATAGTATGATTAATTTCTAGAATTAATTATATATATATATATATATATATATATATATATATATATATATATTT
>Ga0099823_1008086_pt1 | contig 10707 bp, 5 predicted proteins | sample CowpearedBW_FD_76831 | JGI IMG/M metagenome (GOLD analysis project Ga0099823, IMG submission 76831) | Root nodule microbial communities of legume samples collected from California, USA - Cow pea red BW | ecosystem: Host-associated > Plants > Roots > Nodule | place: USA: California | collected... | reverse complement strand
TTTTGGATATTGACATATGTATTGTCTTTTCTTTTTTTTTGGATATTGACATGGATAAGTAATTGTGATCAAATGATGAAACTACTTTGTTATCTAAACTCATTTATAAAATTAAATTTGACTAATTTTTTTTGTACTTTTATAAGTTTATATTTTTGTATTTATTATTGAATAGGTTTATTATATTATGAAATCATAAATGTATGTCAATAATTATAAATAATATATTATTTTCAAATTATGATAGTTGAAAATATCAGAATATAATGAAATAATGGCATTTCAAGGCACTACAATTTACATTGAGGTTGTGTTTTCAATGAGCAAATTGTGGCAGTTTTAAATGTCGTTATTTATGTCTACAAAACGTCATTTTATACAATGCATCACATAGCAGTTGCTATGGCGGTTCATTACAAACCGCCACAATTTACTTTGTGGCGACAACATGTACGAAGATTTTTGGAACCACCACTAGCGTAAATTATGGTGGTTCAAAATGTCGTATTTAACAAAAAAAACTGAGGTAACTTACATCATTTTTTGTATGGTTTGGAATAATCGATTATTACTTATGACTTAACTTAATTTCTAAATAGGCTTCCAAATCCAAGGATACTCCAAAATTGGCAATGGAGTATATAATCCATGAGGTTTTACCTTTGACTTTTCCATTTTACAAACAATACAATGTTCACAAAATTTCTACACATCCTTTTTCAAATGAGTCCATTAAATATGTTCTTGTAATGTTTGTTGAGTGTTTTGGACCCTAAAATGCCCATTAAACCTCCTTCACATGCGTCACTAACAAAAAGGTTTCTTGTAGAACAGTTAGGCACACACAGTTTGTTTTCTTTGAAAAGAAAGGCTTCATGTCTAAAGAAACCAGTTTTTGAAAACTTTTCACAATTTTAAAAACATTCACCAAAAGTTTCATCACTTTCATACATGTTTTTCAAACATTCAAAACCAATTAATTTTGTTTCAAGCATAGAAAGCAAATCATGATGTCGAGAAAGAGCATCGACTACAATGTTACCTTTACCTTTTTATCTTTGATAATATAAGGGAAATGCTCTAGAAATTCCATACACTTGACATGCCTTTTATTTAGCTTGCCTTGTCCCTTGAGATACTTGAGGCACTCATAGTCACTATGAATTAAAAATTCCTTGTGATAAAGGTAGCGTTGCCATGTTTTCAAATCTCTCACTAAGGCATGCAACTATTTATCATAAGTTGAATAGTTAATGGTAGGACCACTTAACTTTTCACTAAAATAAGCAATTGAATGACCCTCTTGCAACAACACAACTCACTCCCAACATTTAAAGCATCACACCCAATTTCAAAAGATTTATGAAAGTTTGGAAAAACAAGTATTAGGGCATTAGTTACCTTTTACTTAAGAGCATTGAAAGCTTCTTCTTGTTTCTCTTCCCATTTTTGAAACCAAATTTTTTGTTCATCACTTAATTAATAGGTGTTGCCAATGTACTAAAATCCTTCACAAATCTTCTATAAAAACTTTCCAAGCCATGAAAACTTTTCACTTTGCCCAGGAAGGAAATTATTTAATAGCCCTAACCTTTTCCTCGTCCACTTGTATTACTTTTGAACTCACAACAAAACCAAGAAACAAAATATGGTAAGTACAAAATATGTATTTTTCTAGATTGCCACACAATTTTTCTTCTCTAAGCATACACAAGACATATTTTAAATTATCAACATGTAATTCAATTGAAATGCTATCGATAAGAATATCATCAAAGTACAACACAACAAATTTTCAAATGAATCTTCTCAATACATGGTTCATAAATCTCATGAAAGTGTTAGGAGCATTAGTTAAGCCAAAACGTATAACCAACCATTCATACAAAACCAAACTTTTTTTTTGAAAGCGGTTTTCCATTCATCCCCTTCTTTAATCCTAATTTGATTGTATTCATGTTTTAAATTAATCTTATAGAAGTAACATGTCACCGCCTAGACACCGCTAGGCAGATACTGACAGAAAACCGCCCGGCGGCCAACACTCTACCGCCAGGCGCCTGCAACCATACAGGAGCCCTCCAGCTCCGTTACCGCCTGGCGGGCACAACCTCGCCGCCAGGCACCTCCTGCGAACAGTGGCCACTGCCACTAATTTGTGACTCTATCGCCTGGCGATTTTGTCCCGCACCGCCGGGCGCTATACCAGTAGTGTTGTGCTACTGATTTTTGGCATCTTTAACAGGTCTCATGAGACCTCAAACATCTAATTTAGTCTTCACGCATCAAATATAATATCTAAGACACAACAGATTGCTAGTCACAACAATTATAATTAACTCATGCCCAACATTAGATATTAACAAGCTCTATCATGAGTTATCTTATTCATTTGTAAAACAGTCAACAGATGATCCTTATGATACCCACATATTTGCAACTGCACAATTTTTGGACCATTCACAGTACTCTATTACACCACAGCTACAATCCCAAATCGTACCAAATCAATTTAATCGTGCACCTACACTTCCTCTATTATTATCTTAAACCTATTTCCTATTCACCAAGTACACCAATCCTCATTCTCTCATACTTCAATTTTTCATATTACTCCTGCCACCATAACTTATCTTGAATTGCATCTATTCTTGCTAAATAAAACCAACACTGCAGAAACCATTGTGTATGGAACACTTAACACACCCAACGCACACACATATTTCTCTTGATTATCACTAAATGACATACACCTTAAAAACACAAGATATTGCACTCTACAACACGTTCTACAGGTATCCCAATCACCCACTCTCATATCACGAGTTCACTCCAACATGAAAACATCACGATTCACAAAAACTAGTTAGGTCCAATGGGTGTCGCCTGGCGGGCAGCGCATAGCCGCCAGGCAGTACATAGCAGAAAACCCAGAATTAGAGTCTCGAGGTACGAGTCGCCTGGCGGGCCTTCAACACCGCCAGGCGGTTTCTGGCAATTTCCAGAAATATGACAAAGTTCAACGCAATCTTAAAGTGCACATTTCAAATCATCAGAACAGTACGAAAAACATATACATGATATATATAACACGCAAAAATAAGCTCCCCTAACCTGGATTAAAGCTTTCCCCGAGTAATTTTGTACTTCTTTCCTTTGACTCAAAATGGCCTCCCTTGGCTTCTATCAATTCAGCCCCCACGATTCCACTCACACTCTCAATTTCTCACTAAATTTCGCACTCCTCTGTCTACCTCACAATAATCTCTCAAGAAACCTTTCTCCTCTCTCACAATTAGCTACTTAGTGGTGTTTTAATGGTGGTTTAAGGTTCTAAAACGAAAATAGCATTAAGAAGTGGGGTAATGACCATTCAAGCTCACTTAATTAGCTTATTTTTCCAGCTACCCTTGACTGATATTTTTGCTAGGGTTTTCCTTAACCCTTCAACTTCAAATCAAAACTAAAAATGGCAAAAATAGAGTTTCATTTAGGTCTTCCAAGGTTTGAACCCACACTCATGCACATACCAACTCAATGCTAACACATTCAACCAATCCATTTTTAATACTAATCAATATAATTCAATTATTATAAAACTCTACAACACGTCTAATATACATAAAAATAATACCAATTTAATAACACACAAAAATAGCATACATAGGACTCGAACCCAAGTCCTCTCACACAATCAAAGTACTCTCAACCATTTAAGCTAGTACTCTTCCACATCATAACACTCCACATTTATTACCTTAAAGGTTCTCTTTACCCACATTTATTAAATAATTATTTAATTAACTATTTAATTTTTCCCGAGTCTTACACTTACTAAGCCATTGAAGTTTATATGGCCTAGGATGTTGTTTGATAGCTAAATTTAGTTTCGACATTAATCTAACACTAGCCACATTGGTGCAACTACCTCTATCTACGATAACCATGCACACCTTGTTATTGATTAAACATCTAGTGTGAAAGATGTTTTCTCTTTGTCATTCTTCTTTAGGTTTCAATTGGCAGAAATGTGCTCCGTTCGTCGGAGAATGGCCTCTAAATGTCGATTGTTCGAGGGAATTGATGGGAAAAGCAGCGGAAGGCTTACAATTGGCTATTAACGCTCGAATCTCACTGGTTTGGTAAACCGTAGGAGGAGAAATCCTCATCTAAGGTGAAGAATGAGCTGACGAATGGGGGGGAGTACTCTCAACCAATTTAACATTCATCAAAGCTAGATTACAAAGAAATGGCCTGCACCTTTTGTAGTTAAAGGCAGCCGAAAGCAAATGGAAGAGAAATCTAACGGCAGAGCTGCCGTGAACAACAAATCTTAAAGCTGAAGATGGAATGCATGAGGGTTTGGACAACTCTAACAAACCCTAACAGTGAAATGAGTAATAGGGTTGATGTGTTACTGTGTGTTGACGACAAAGGGATGCTGTGCGCGAGAAACCCTAGCAAAAAGTTTGAGAAGAGAAGAGGCCGCACATTCCCTATGTTATTGGTCATGCGAAATGGAAGAATTGGGCTTGGGCCCAATTAAGGCGTGAGGTGTTGGATGCCATTTTGCAGCGTGGAGGTGTGCGGATGAAATATCAAGCCACGCGCAGCTGGAATTGCAGATGCAAACATGATCTTTGCCCACATATGATGATGTACATTGATGGGAAGCATGAGTGTGGTGAAGAATTAGGTTGCAGGTCCAATGCCAACACTTAAAGAAATTGGCAACTTGGAAAGTATGCTGCAATTAGCAAAACAAACCCAATTAGAACAACTTTTATTTAATTAAAAATAAAAGAAAATAAAAGAAATTAAAAGGAATGAGCCTAGGTGTTGGCCCAAAGCTATAAACCTTGTTGGGGTCACATCATTCCCTCCCTCTTGAAGAGGATCTATCCTCAGATCAAAAGAGTTGTTGAAAGGTTGCCAGCAACCAATTTTGAAAGTTCAACCAAGATAAAAAACAAACTTGTAATAGTCATCAAATAAAATTATAATGAAATCATAATCACCATTCAATATAATTGATTGGGAAATGTGCGAAAATGGACTGTTAAAATTTGAAAAAGGTGATATCCAGCCCACTATACAGAAAGAGTGTCTTACACTTTGACTTGGATGATTTTTGAAAAGGATTTTAGAATCAAAGTGTATTTTGACACTATATTTTGAGGAGGATGAAATAAGAGACTGAGATGAAGAACAAAAAACAAAACAAAAGATTTAATGAAAAAGCGAGAAGAGTTTAAAGATGGAAAAACTCTCTTTGGAAATGGGGACTTAATGAAAGGAATTGGTGAAAGATTGAACACCAAATCCCTATCAATGAGTTCCCTCTTTTCATTTGAAATGCTTTGGAACTCTACTACTTTGGATTGTCTTTGAAGCTCAAACTCTTGTTTTATTTTCTCTCTTACTTCAAATTCTTTTCTCTCATTCTCTTCTTTGACTTTTCTAAGACTCTCCTTTTTTGCCTCTTCTTCTCCATCTCTTTTCTTCTTTTCATTTTGCTCATATGCCTCGCTCTCTTTTCTTTTCCTCTACACACAGCTTTTCAAAATTTTCTTTTTCTCTCTTCTTTTCATACTCTCGAAGCTTTTTAAATTTTGCTTGGTCTCTTTTATGTTATCTCTCTCTCTTTGTTCACACAAGAGCAAGTCCAAATTGTGCTTAAAATCTTTTTCTAGTCTAGAAAACTTAGCAAGATTTTGGATGAATGCATCACCTATGTCAATGAAATCTTCTATCCTAGACTGTTGCTCTTTAGTTATCCTAAATGAAGGGGAATGAAATGTTTCCACATGCATGTTTTTAATTCATAAAATGTATTAATGCATGATTCTCTCCCTTTTTGCACTATTGACTGTCTCTTTTGCCACCACTTACATGAACGTCCTATAAACCTAGAAGTAACATGCCTAAGAATGTCAATTTGACTATATTTACTAAACAATGATTACACCAACTTCTCTGTATCCCATATCCAATCTCTAAATGATATTGGTCCTATATCTTCCCCAAAGAATGGAATGTCACTATGAATGTTATGATGCAACTCATTACTATTACACCTACCTAAATACACACTAATATGCCTATCTAAATGAACACGGCTAGAAGAAGAAAAACTCATTTTGCGAACAGTTTTTTTTGAAACACTTTTATCCAAACAAATTTTTCACAAAGAACTAGAAGAATTTCGAAAGAGAAAATAATGGAAAAGATTTCTAGAGATACGCCCCAAGAAAGGGAGGTGAGTCTCATGGACAAGCTTAGAACTCAAGCCTTTTCTAGCCAGAGATCTCTAAATTTCTTTCACAAAAGTTCTCAATAAAAATTCAAAGGGAAAACAGATTGTGTGAAAAACAATTTGTCCAAGTGTGTGAGCAAAGTGAAATCTAAAGACCAAAAGAAGGTCAACTAGGTGTCAAACGCATGGTACCTAGATATCACGGGACCTAAAACAGAAAGTGAAGCATACACAACAGAACCTAGACATTTAAAACATAAAAACTAGGCGAAAAAAAATCTTAAGTGAAGATACACATGACCTTTGGAACCCCTTGAATCTCACACTACACGATTAAAACTATTACAAACCATGCAAAGGATGGTATTGCTCTAAAGCATTTTTCCACCTAAGCCAAATGAAACAAAAACAGCAAACTGAAAAAAAAAAATACACAAAGTTCTTGACATCAAAACAGAATCAACACAAACAAAATAACTATGCTAGGTCTTGGGCTGCAGTGTCTTTGCCATTCTCCCTCTCGGTCCAACCCCCAACAAAAAATGTATGCCTCAAGTATTTGGTCATCTTTGGAGTCCTAGCTCACTCCACAATTCCTCTCAGAAAGTGTAACTCCCACATTAGATGATGTCACAATAAGATGAAACTTCACCTACAAGGGCTGCCAAACAAAAGTGAGTGTCCAGAGCAAAGAAAACTAGAAAAAAAAATCAAGTGATGCCACTTAGGAAGAGCAATTTAGAAAATCAATAAATGTAATAAACAAACTCAAAGGAGAGCCAACAAAGACAATAAAAAAAGCTATAAAAGAAAGAAGGCACACAAAAGGAACCTAAAGAATAGATCTAGAATATGATCAAACAAAACCAAAATCAAACAAAACTCAAAACAAGTTGAATCAAGAACATATGCAAATTGAAATTGAAGATGAAAGTAGTATCTGTGTGAACTGTGGTACACTATTTTCATGCTGCTGAAACAAATAATGTTTGCAGATTCAATCCAGCCTTTTGATTTTCTTCATGCTCATTTAGATGCTTTTTGTCATCATGTTTTCTTTTTTTTTTAATGACTTTTCTTTTCAGTTCTCAAAAACTTGAAGAACAACTCACACAAAGGTCAAGTTTGTACCACCAAATCAATAAATAAATGCATATGACAAATTTCAAGATTGATTCAACTTAAAAACAATTGAAACAGACATACAAAAAAAAGAAACTATTGGCCAATTGATATAACTCAGCTGTATACAGCAGAATTGAGTCAAACCTGAACACAGATCACAAAATTTGCAGCATTTTAATCATTTGACAATCTCAAAATCTGGACATGTGTGATAAAAAAAAGTAGCAGCAAATCAAAGCAAGAGCACCAAAAATTGTGAAGGAAATCAATGAATCAGACCACAACAGAGGCACTCAAGAGTAAAGGAAAGCTTGATAGCACTACAACATTCAATTGGACCAGACAGAAATAGAAAAGTGAAATAGGTTTAATGTCAATAATCTAATAAAACAGAAGCTGCCAAAACAAAACTGCAACCCAAAAAATTATATGGCAGAGCTGAATGTAATACACAAGCATATTAATGCAACAAGGAAACAAACTAAGGCACCAAATTGTGTTAGACAACAACAGTAGCAAATATGATTGAAAAAAAGCACTTCTTAGATTTGAAGGCAAGAATGATGTTGCAGATATAGGACAAAATGCACAAGCCACAGATCAACAAAATGGGATTCAGTAGAGACATCAACTAGTGCAGTGAAATAACATAAATGTGCATCAGATGTCACAGAGGCTGATCCAGAACACAGATATGGCTCAAAATTAGCACATCCGCAAACACTAATGTTGAGTCAGGAAACAAATATGGCCAGAAATGATTCAAAGAAACAGAATGCACAAGAGCAAGGTGCTGAAACAACATATGTAATCACAAACCAAAGCATGAGTGTCCACACGTAAATTCTGATATGAATCAGATTACGGCTAGAATTAAACAACAAGCACGAATTAAGCTGAAACAGCTAGAATTATGAACTACAAAAAATTGCTAGTGATCTATTAGTAATTAAAGAAATCCACAAAACATAGGAAACTAAACATACTCAGCACGACTGATTCAACAACAGTTAACGGCACATACAATTCCATGGAAACAACAACAAATAAAACGAATACACAAAACCTATGACAAAACAGAGAGTTTAAAATTCAAAGCTAGGTACTAAAATGAATTCAAACCTAAGACATGCATTTAAGCAGGAGATTGAGAACATTAAATCAATTTCAACAAGAAAAACGCAACAAGAGCACAAAATCAGCAAAGAAGCAAAGACACAAACAATTATAGAACAAGACAGAAACGAACATATAAGAAAAAAAACTAGAGATAAAGAAGAAACTTATCTCAACGCGGTCCAAGAACGAGTGGCTTTGAATACCACTTGATGAGGCTGGCGTCACCGTTAATCGGCATAAATGTGCTCCGTTTGCTGGAGAATAGCTTCCAAACGTCGATTGTTCGGTTGAATCAATGGGAAAACGTAGCGGAAGGCTTATAATTGGTTATTAACGCTCAGATCTCACTGGTTTGGTAAACCCTAGGAGGAGAAATCCTCATCTAAGGTGAAGAATGAGCTAACGAAGGGCGGAGTACTCTCAACCAATTTAACATTCATCAAAACTAGATTACAAAGAAATGACCTACACCTTTTATAGTTGAAGGGCAGCCGAAAGCAAACGGCAGAGAAATCTAACGGCAAAGCAGCCGTGAACAACAAATCCTTTAGCTGAAGATGGAATGCATGAGGGTTTGGATAACTCTAACAAACCCTAACAGAGAAATGAGTAATAGGGTTTATGTGTTACTGTGTGTTGACGGCAAAGGGTTGTTGTGCGCAAGAAACCCTAGCAAAAAGTATAAGAAGAGAAGGTGCTGCACATTCGTTATGTTGTTGGTCACGCGAAATGGAAGAATTGGGCTTAGGCCCAATTAAGGCGTGAGGTGTTGGATGCCATTTTGCAGCGTGGAGGTGTGCGGATGAAATATCAAGCCACGCGCAGCTGGAATTGCAGATGCAAACATGATCTTGGCCCACATATGATGATGTACATTGATGGGAAGCATGAGTGTGGTGAAGAATTAGGTTGTAGGCCAAATGCCAACACTTAAAGAAATTGGCAGCTTGGAAATTATGCTGCAATTAGCAAAACAAACCCAATTAGAACAACTTTTATTTAATTAAAAATAAAAGAAATTAAAAGGAATGGGCCTAGGTGGTACCTCCTAATATATTTCAATCTTTGCTTAAATCATGAGCCCATCTATTTCCTTGAAATACTCACTAGTGCAAGGAAGGGAAATGACAGCGGTTATTTTTAGCTTTTGGCTTCGGGTCCGCAACCGAAGCATATACGGCCGAGGTAAAAAGGTAGTACTTTATGCCTCGGTTACAAACCCGAGACATATTGAATATTTACTATCTCGGGTCTATTTTAACCGCGACAGAAAGATACATTTACTGCCTCGGGTCTGTTTCAACCGAGGCATATGACCATTTAAAAAAAATTGAATAAGCTTCTGCCTCTGTGTCAATTAAAAAATTAAGTGCAAAAAGCGGTAAAACACAAAAGTGACGACTTGATTCCTTGTTTCTTTCCAAATCTTTACCTTCAGAGTTTTTAAAACCTAACTGGACTTACTGCCTCAGTTGATTCGAAACCGAGGCATAAACATGCATAGGCCTTGTTTAGTGAATAACCGAGGTGTATACTCATGCAAAAAAAAATCAGCCACATGGAAAAATTCTGGCACTGATAGGCCTCGGGTGAAACAGCCCGCTACAGTAAACCATTATATGCCTCGGTTCAGTGGGACCCGAGGCATAAAACTGCCCAATTATTTTCGAATTTTAAAAAAGCGGGAAAGTGTGAGTTTCTGGCAGCATTACTGCCTCGGTTGAATTTATAACCGAGGCATAAACATTCTTAGACCTCGGTTGTTTGGTTAACCGAGGCATATAGGGCGCTGTCTAAATATGAAACTGCACTAGTGACTCCTCAACCCTCTTGTTGCCTTGAGTAAGTTTTTGAAATTTGTATTTCATGTCCCTTGAGTAACTAACTTGAATATATTGCTTCCTCATGATGCTTTTCATCTTAGTCTATGTACCAACTCATTTCTAGCTCTCTCCATTTGTAGCTTGTTCCACCAAACAAGACCATAGTCGAAAAACTCTGAGGTTGCAAGCTTCACCTTTTGGGTCTCCTCATAATCATTGCATGAGAAAACATGCTTTATTTTCATCTTCCACTCCAAGTACTGATGGCTTCTTCTTGTCTCCATTGAAGCTTGCATGAAGAATGGAGGCTCCATGGATGGTGTTGGATGCAGAAGCATGAAGGAAAGAAGCTTAAGGTGTTTGGTTTGGTGTAGGTGAAAGGAT
>Ga0099823_1008085_pt1 | contig 10707 bp, 2 predicted proteins | sample CowpearedBW_FD_76831 | JGI IMG/M metagenome (GOLD analysis project Ga0099823, IMG submission 76831) | Root nodule microbial communities of legume samples collected from California, USA - Cow pea red BW | ecosystem: Host-associated > Plants > Roots > Nodule | place: USA: California | collected... | reverse complement strand
TATATATATATATATATATATATATATATATATATATATATAGTCACCTAATTAATTGTGAATATTTTAATAATTTAAACAGAAACAGAAATATAGTGGGGACGGGTATTAAGAATATGTACATTCTCATACACCCGGTACCCAATTTAAAAAGTCGAAGATTCTCGATACTCATACCTAATCAATGCGAGGATTTCTACCAAGATAGATACGATTTTATTTGTCATATCTACTCATGCAGACACAACCAACTTAACTAATTTCTAACTAATTCATACTCTCATTCAGACTGACGCTTCACTAACCATCCTATACTATAAAACTAAAGAGGAGAATACTCAAAGGAGGATTTTTGACGATTCATTCATTCTCTCCAATAGGAATCCCTCCAACAGAATTCATATTTTAGGGTTCCTTCCTCCAATTTCTTCATTTTTTCTCTACATTCCATTGACTAAACCATCTCCGAATTTCTGATTTCTTCTTCAGGAAACCCTCACGACGTTCTTCACACTTGCATTTACAACTATTAAAGTGTAATGCAAATTCTAGAAGAATCTATAAAATCCTAAGATAAAAGTATTAAAATGTAATGAAACTTCTAGAACAAAGTAGAAAAGCCTAAGATAGGAAGAAAATATCAAGAACATTCTACATAAGGAAAAATCTAGAACATTCCACCTATATACTCAATCATTTGAGGAAGGATATAAACTAAGACCACATCTAACAAATCACTACAACTACATACTCCTTCCAACTACAACTTCCACATTCTACTATCTCCACAATTTTCTCTATCCCATCAACTATTCCTTTCACAACCTCAAAATACTATCAATAGCGACGGAGCTTCACCGCGACCTCCTCCGACGAGTTTGCCATTTTCTCCATCTCTGATTTATAGTATCCATCAAGTTTCGTTCAGCGATTGTGTTAACGCCTAGGGTTCTTCATTGGAGCAATCGTGAGGGGAGTTCTTCATTGCGCACTGGATTCCTTGATAGTCGCTGTCGTTCACGATTTTGCCAACCACTGTTGAAATCTCTTTGGATTTGCCACAATTTGAGCTCTCGTTTATCACGCGTTTCGGCTCTCCACCATCAACATCTACAAGGACTGTCGTTGCTTTCTCTTGCAAGAGTCACCATTCATCGGAATGAGTTTCCACTTCAACAAAAGTCACTTCATTTAATCTCAGCATTAGTGACTTCGTCGCCAGAAGAACCTTCGTGGTTGCACCTCCAATTGCATAGCTCCTGCGCCAGCAAGCTATTTTTCAGTTCTCATTGATTGGATCTCTTGGAACTTTGGTTGCTCCTATTGAGTTAATGCAAACTTTTGTTTGCAGGTGTGAGGCTGAATGCATCCTAGAAAAAGGTACGCATCTCTGGTTTTTAAACAAAAAGTGCTTTGAATCTGTGTTATATTATTTTTACTTGGATTAAATATATATTTTGTTCCTAATTTTGTTTTTTTATTTAATATGGTCTTCATTTTTGTCAAATTTTGGTTAATTTGATCTTTGTTTATTAACTGTGTTTAAATAGTTAACGTTTTTTAACAATACATGTTATATGCCAACTTCTGTTTTTTTTTAATTTTTATTAATTCTTTTAATTTCCCAAAAATTGTCTATGTGTCAAGTCACAATTATGCCACGTGTCAATGTTAGTGCCACGTGTCAATGCTAGTGTCACATATCAACTTTTGGTTATATTATTTCTTTTTGTTCAATTTAATCCCGATATTCGTTATTTTTGTTCAATTCAGTCCCTTTATTCATTATTGTTGTTTAATTTAGTCTCAATTTTTGTTAAAATAGAACAAATTTTTCCCTTTCAAGTTGAGACTAAATTTAATTTTTCATAAATGTTATATGTACTATACCTAGGCAGACTAAGGCTAGTACATGGCCAAGACCGGCTAGACATAGCCCCACAAAAAGCAGAACCACATAGCGGCCCAGGCCACCTACTACAAAGAATAATATGTTATAAGTCGATAACACCTAACTTAGAATGCCGCAAACAAGGCCCTTAGTACCAACATACGCTAACACAGGGCCTGGGCTAAGCCTAGGCTCATCTACGATCCAAATATTGGCCCAACCCATAAGAATGGAGGACATAATTAATAACCCTATAAATACATGTGGACCCAACAATTAAGGGGTACGCTTTCATTAATTCCCTAATCTGAGATTTGACTTTTGAGAACCTTTTTGCTGACTTGATCGTTGGAGCCCTCTCTGCAGGTAACTCCTAAGGATCCTGGTCGTATACGCTAGCAAATGGCATGTGCAAGTCGAGAAGGAGCGGACTAGAGAGTTCAAGGATTGAGGTAAGGCATTATTCATGTTCCCTAATACCTCTCATTTGTTCCCGCATGAATATTATATTTGTCTTTTAAAATTGACATTATTATTTTTTATTTTTGAAATTCAATTATAAATTATTATATTTAGTTGTAAATTGAATATAATTCTTAGATTCAATTTTTAAATAAAATATAATTATCTAAAATATTATTAAATATTTTAAAAATATATATTAACATTTGTAAAATTGACATTGAAGTTTAAATATTTAATATTTTTATTGCATTTTAGATATTAAAATTTAGGGTTAATTATGTTTTTCGTCCCTCAACTATTGCTAATTTTTAGTTTTAGTCCCTCATCTAACGTTTGCACTATTTTAGTCCTTGACGTTTTGAATTGGATGGAATTAGTCCTTAATTTTAAACTCTGTTAATTTCATGTGACAACTGTCAAATGGAATGGCACGTGAGGATCCCGTTTTCAGTTGACTAAATTTTTTTTCGGATGTGGTTATTTTTTTGGTAACGTGTGAGGGTTTGTTCCGCGCACTGCTCCACCACTAGCACTGCCACATTGGTTCCTTCTTCCTCAAAGTCTATGTCCACCATAGACAACCACCGCAACACCCACCACAGGCACGCCTCGCCGGTGTTGGCAGCGGGCCTTCTCCTTCGATTTCTCTCTACTACGCACATTCTCCAGAAGAAGAAGAATGTGGACGTGGATACTTGCACGAGTAACACGTGTTGTAGCTGGTTCTCTAAACTGCTCATCAATTCACCAACGCATCTCTAACCCTAGCTTTTCCAAAATCCCCAAATCAAGTTTCCCCCAAAATTTTCAACAACCCTCAGTTTTTCTCCACTGATTCCACACTCACCCTCGATGATGAGCTCTCACTGGATTCTTTAGAAAACGGCGGTGACAGACATTGCGTAGAAGAAGGAGACAAGTACGAGGTTGACGTGGACAAGTTAGAGAGTGTGTTGCGTCTTTTTCAAACTAGTGTTGATGGGTCCTTTGAGTCGTGTTTGGATGATATGGATTTGACTCTACATCAACAATTGATGTCAAAAGTAATCGAAAGTCCGCTTGTTTTGAGTGAGAATCTGATAAAGTTTTTCAGATGGGCATGGAGTGAAAGATCATTGGAGGTGACCACTCCAATGGTGGAGTCTCTTGTTTTGGTGATATATAGAAATGATGTGAGGAAGAAAGAGGCGTACTTGCTGTGGGTTTTGGTTAAGGAGATTGGAGAGAAGGAGAGTGGAATCCTCAATGAAAGGATTCTCAACGACTTGATACTTTGCTTCTCGAGGTTGGTGAAAGGGAAGGCTGCATTGGAGGTGTTTGATAAATTTGAGGCCTTTCAGTGTGTACCTGATGCAGATACGTATTACATCACAATCGAGGCGCTTTGTCAGTGGCGTGCTTATGATTGGGCTTGTGGGGTTTGTGAGAAGATGGTTGATGCACAAGCAATGCCTGATGGCAAGAAAGTTGGTGCCATTTTGTCTTGGTTATGTAAGGCCAAGAAGGCTAAGGAGGCCCATGGAGTGTATGTGGTGGCAATGGAGAAAGAGAAACGGCCACCGATGAGTACGATTAGCTTTTTGGTTGGCAAGCTTTGTGGAGAAGATGAAACTATTAAATTGGCTTTGGAGATGCTGGAGGATATCCCTGATGAGAAGAGGGGGTGTGCGATAAAGCCGTTTATGGAGGTTGTTCGGGCATTGTGTAGGATTAAGGAAGTTGATAAAGCCAAGGAGTTATTGGTGAAGATGATTAAGGATGGGCCGTGTAGTAGAGGACGGAGAGGAAGGTGGAGAAGCCAGAGGCTGCGTAGGAGAGTACGATGGCAAGGCCAAGTAAATGGTAATCTGCTCGAAGAAAGCCAAGAATCTTGGATTTTCTTTAGGCAAAATTCCATCTGCCACAAAATCCTTACCATCTTTCAACACCCTTCCGGTTATCCTGAGAACGCAAGAAAGCTCCTCCACATAACGGATGAGGCAAACCCTCGCGTAAAAGAGAAATCGAAGGAGGAGGCCCGCTGCCAATGTCGGCGAGGTGCGCCTGTGGTGGGTGTGTCGGTGGTTGTTTGTGGTGGCCATAGACTTTGAGGAAGAAGGAACCACTGTGGCAGTGCCAGTGGTGGAGTAGTGCGCGCGGAACAAACCCTTACGCGTTACCAAAAAAATAACCACATCCGAAAAAAATTTTAGTCAATTGAAAACGGGATCCTCACGTGCCATTCTGTTTGACAGTTGTCACATAAAAGTAACGGAGTTTAAATTTGAGGACTAATTCCATCCAATTCAAAACGTTAAGGGCAAAAAAAAAATTAGCAATAGTTGAGGGACGAAAAACATAATTAACCCTAAAATTTAAAATGTTTTATATTTAAATGATAATTTTATAACTATTAGTTTACTTTTCTAAAATATTTCCAATATTTGAAATATTTTTAAATATCAATTTTAAAAATATAAGTATTTTAGAATATAAATATTAGAAAACCATATTTAAATATTATATTCTTATAATATTTTAAATAATTGTATTTTATTTAATAATTAAATATAAGAATTTTATTCAATTTATAATTAAATTTAATATTTTATATTTGAATTTCAAAAATAATTAATTAAAATGTCAATTTTAGAAAAAGTATTAGTATAATTTTCATAAAAGATATTAAATTTGGTGTGAATCTGAAAGGGATAAAATTAATTCATTAATCAAAATTAGGACGAAAATGAACAAAAATAATAAATATATGGAGTAAATTAAACAAAAATAACGAATATAGGAACTAAACTGAAAAAAAAAATATAATCACAAACTGACATGTGACATTGACATTGACACCTGACACAATTGTGACTTGACACGTAGACAATTTTTATGAAATTAAGAAAAAGATTAAAAAAAATTAAAAAAAAAATAAACAAAAAATTAAAAAAACCAGGAGTTGACACATGACATGTATTGTTCAAAAACGTTAACTATTTAAACATTGTTAGTGAAAATTGACAAAAATTTGACGAAAATGAGGACTTAATTGAACATAAAACAAAAATGAGAACCAAATTGAATAAAAAAAAACGAAAATAATGATCAAATATATATTTAAGCCTTTTAGTTGCTTACATTTAAATTTTAAGTTTTTGGTTGAATCGGGATGGTGTAATGGATTAATTTGGAGTGCAATAAATGTTTGATTATTAAGTGGGTTAGAATTAGTGCATTTAAATTGAGATAGGGACTCACATGTTCAAGTTCAAGGGTTCGGTTTTCTTGGAATAAAGGTTTATTGATGTGTAATGTTTCGATTACTTGCTCCGGGGGTATATGATTAGGGTTGGGCAAAGCATACTGAACTGCACTGAACCATTAAAAATTGTACTGAACTAAAAAATTGTTCGCCTGAACTGCACTGAACTGAAAAACAGTTCAGACAAACTGCACTGAACTGTTTTTTTGCCTAACAAACTGAACTAAACTGCACTGCACTATAATATGAACTAAACTATTATAAACTGAACTATTGTACAAACTGCACTATTTTTAAACTGACCTACACTATTTTTGAACCGTTTTTTAACTAAACTACATTAATTTTGAACCAAATTGTACTATTTTTAAACTAAAATATACTTCATCATTTCAATTTTTAATAAATTATTACATCAATTTAAATTGTTGAATTTTTTCTTCAATTTTTTTTATAGTTTTGCTAATAAATTTAACAAGTATATTAATAACAAATTAAGTTAAAGTATTTTCTGCGATACATATTCGTATACAATAGTTTAAAATTAATGTTTTTATGTAAGTAAAGAGTATTTTATGTATTTACAATATTTTTAAATTTAAATAAAATATAAATTTAGTTAAAACACTATATATTTAAAACTATAAAAGATATATTTGAAGAAAGAAATAAAAGATAGATAAAATTATATAAAATTATATATAATATCCCATGATTTTGTTATGTATAAAGTGATAATAAAAATAAAATTTAAGATATTATTTATAAAAATTAATTCTCCCACTATTATACCCTCTTCCATTAATAATAGTAATTATGTGATATATAAGAAAAACACATTTTCAAGAGGAAAAAAGGAAACTATAATTAAAAGAGGCAGATTTTATTTTGTATTCGGTATAAAAAAAATATTTCAAAAATAAGTGTTTGAAGTAATAAATTTTCTTTATCATAGATAATTATATTAATTAATATAAATTATATATAACACTATTTTTTATAAAATGAAATAAATATTACATACTATTTTTTATAAAATTAAATAATTAATATCAACAAAATTGTAACTTACAATATAACCATACAATTGTTACTTAAATTTATTATTATAATCTATAACAATATATAAAGGTAATTTCCCTTTTTGTGTCCACATTTCAAAATACCCATTTTACCCTTAATTATTTTAAAATTTAATTATTTTATAAATAATTTACTTTTAATCATTTTTTTTGAAATCTCTTTTGTCTTAAACCACTATTTAAATTTTCTTTTTACGTATCTTTTTTTTTAATTTTATATTTAACAACTATTTTAAAAATTATATATTTATTATTGATCATAACTTCAATTTTTTAAAAATTAAAAAATGCGAACACACCAGCGCGACAACCCCTATGGGTTCGCTAGTATAACCTAAAGAGTGTTACATACTTTTTCTTATTAGTGTACATGAAATGAAAAAAAAATGAAAGAGCAAATTTTGTCCATAGTATACATGAGATGAGGAAATACGGCCAGTGTTGTACATTACTAGTACTAGCTAAGCGTGAAGCACTGAGAAAAAACTAAAATGCAGTTCGGTTCAGTAATAAAACAGTTAACTCATTTAGGTTTGGTTTTTAAAAACTGTACTGGACAATAGTATAGTTCAATTTTTAATACAACCAATTCAATTTATTTTAGTATAAAACAATACAATTAACTGTAGTACAGTACAGTTAAATTAATTATGCCCAACCCTATATATGATTAGTGAAGCCATGATTTTTTTTTAGTTGTTTCAAAATGCATGATTTGATTTTATCTTAAACCCATTTTGTTTGGTTGGATTAATATACCATTTTAAAGCAGTGAGAAATATACTTTATATATTCCTGCAGGTGCCTAGACTGTTCATTTGATACTTTATATGACCTTTTAATACACTTTTAATGATGATTAAATGGACCCATGTTTTCCTTTAAGAAAAATAACCAATGCTGGTCTTATAATGATATTCCGTTCATATGATAAATTGATAAATGGGTATGTGACTTTGTGATTAAAGTTTAATATTATAATTTAGGTATAATTAGTTGCAACGTACCCAGTTTCGTCCCAATGTGTCTAAATGGTACCCGCTTTTAACTTTGCATCTACTTAGTACCCAAATTAGTTAATTTGCATCAATTTGGTCCATCCCGTTAAGTTATAAGAAACGTCGTTAACAGATCAGTGATATGGCATTGCAGAACGAATACGTGTCAATGAAAATAATTGTACAGTGGCAATTTGTGGATAACGTGTCATGCCCTATTTGAATTGATTGTCCCCATTCAAAAAGCCCTAATTTCCCATTACCGTCTTCATCTTCTTTTTCATTTTTTCGCCAGAAAGCTGATTTGTTGTAGGAGTAAGGTGGCGAGTGAAGTGGAAAATGTCGCATGGTTTTGATCATTCATGGCCGTCTTGTTCATGTGGGTCACATAACCACAGCGTTTCTGCTCTTTGTTCTGTATCTAGGTCATGGGTGGAATACCACATCTCCTTCACACTGGCATAACCCATCTCCTTCAAAATACCCAAAACACCATTAAATTAAACCACACACAACATTCAACCACTAACCCTAAACCCCACCATCCCAACAACAAATAATGCAATCAACGACAAAAACAAATGGTTTGTGCCCCTGCAATCCCAAATAGCTGCCAATTTGATGTCAATTACACCTTCAATTTTGTCCACAACGCATGAAATGGCCCAAATTTTGTAAACCCTAACTCTAGAAAACCCTTATTCTATTATGTTCCCAATTCGTGCCTTTTTTTCTTTTCAATTTCCTCTTACGCTGCACTGTTCCACATTACACACTACTCTTGTGCCACGTCATAACATTTTTTCTCACTTAGCTGGTCAACTCAGTCAAACGTTATCTTATTTAACGGAGTTAACGGAAAGGGACCACATTGATGCAAATGAACTAATTTGGGTACTAAGTAGATGCAAAGTAAGTGGGTACCATTTAGACACATTGGGACGAAACTGGGTACATTGCGACTAATTATACCTATAATTTATGCTTATAATGGAACAATAGATTACACTATGAGGGAGTTATTTTGTGTGCTTATTACCTTATTTGACCATTATGTTTTGTGTCATTTTTATATTTTTACCTCTTCATCACTACATGACACAATTAAAAATTAATTATCACACTACGAGAAATATGCTTATTATCTACGCTTAGAATTCATAGATAATGAACAATTTTCGTAGATAGTTTGACGTTATCTACGAAATAAATTTCGTAGGTATTGAGCTGGTAGGTAACTTTATCTACAAAATATGCATTTGTAGGTAATTTTATCTACAAAAATTATCTACGAAGGTAGTCGTAAGAAAGAACTTTACTTATGAAAATTTTTGTATATAAGTTATCTACGAAAATCTTCGTAGATAAGTTACCTACGAAAATCTTCGTAGATAAGTTACCTACGAAAGTTTTCGTAGATAACTTACATACGAATTTTTTCGTAGGTAACTTAAATATATAAAAAAAACATATTCTAGACTATATATAGAAACTAGTGCATTTATTAACATTTCATACTCTTTAGCTTAGTGGTAAAGCATTTGTCTACAAAAATTAGTGGAACCATATATAGAAATCAATGATGTAATTAAAACATATAGTGGTTGGCTAAGTGGCAGAGCATTTGCGTGCTATCAAACATCTCTTGAGTTCGAACCCAATTCATCATCTCTAGCAGAGTTCTAGCTTGGTCTAAACCCTCTTCACATCCATTACATGAAGAACACGTTCCATCACTTGGCCAAGCTTTTGAAATCTCAAATCCCTGGCTTCTACAAGTAGGTAGATAAAATAACATAAAACAAGTAGGTAGAGTACAAAAACAAATACAAATAACTAAATTAGATAGATAAAATAATTGGAGTAAATACATACAAACTTACCATTCACACAAAACAATATCTTCATTGTCCCCTCTGATTTTAAATAGATTTCAAGACATACACACTATCTTATATTATACAAGTAGAGGCTATAGGTACAAAAGAAAAATGCTAAGGCACTTAATATAATGAGTTCATAAGAGTTAATTGTCAAACCTCAGGTTATGTACTAAAGTCCACTGAAAGATAAAATAAAAATTTACAAGTGACATATAAAAAAAATGTCTGTGATAACATCAACAAACCATGTGGTATTACATGTGGCATTAGCAGAAAAAACAAATTAGTGGCATAATGGTGTCAAGGCAGAGTAAACAACATAAAGGTGCTCTAAGTATATACCTTGAGATGATGTTATTTTTCAATCAACCTTTGGTTCCATATTTGAGCTGCAAGGGATGGAAAGGAAGATCAACATCTATAGTGATGTTTTCCATTATTTCTTTTTGAATGGAAAAGAGATCATGGAAGAAAGGATTACAATTTTTAGATAAAAAGGACGTTTTCCTTATTTTGCTACTTCTCTTTCTTTCTTTTTGTGATTAGCCAATATTTATGTATCAATGTTCAAACTTGCAAGTCCAAGTATTACAAGAGAAATTCCCAAAGAACAAATTAAATATACTGAAAATTTTACAACATGAAGTCTCATTGATAAGCCCATTCATGTTCGATGTATGAATGGTTTGAGATTTGTTTAATTTCTACATATTTCAGCCGAGGAAATAGTCTATGTCCACATTCAAACACCATTTAAATTTTGGAGCTACCATACTTTACATTTTTTCTCCAGTTATATTTAGCTCTGTGAATGGCAATATATTATATATAACATAATATGAAAATGTCGAGATAACAATCAACATCAAGATTGAACTAAATAGACATTAAGAAACCCAAAATGAAAGTGGATAGTGATAATATACTGAGTAAATCAAATCCACAATTACAATTTCATTCAAATTTCTTAAACAACCAACATACTAAAACCACTTCACTATTCAGAATCAACCTGCTTTATATCCTCATAGTAATCGCTAAATTCGCAGCTCGATCATAAGCCCTAAACCAAAAATAACAATAAAAAACTGTATGAAGAAAATGGTGGATTGAGCGGTGGAGACGTGGGAAACAAAAGAAGTAG
>Ga0099823_1008070_pt1 | contig 10723 bp, 7 predicted proteins | sample CowpearedBW_FD_76831 | JGI IMG/M metagenome (GOLD analysis project Ga0099823, IMG submission 76831) | Root nodule microbial communities of legume samples collected from California, USA - Cow pea red BW | ecosystem: Host-associated > Plants > Roots > Nodule | place: USA: California | collected... | reverse complement strand
TATATATATATATATATATATATTTTGTTATCTATTATTTATTATTTCACTTTTTATCCTTATTTTTTATATAAGTTAATTGTTGTCTACTATTCACTATTTATTTGTAATCTTTACGTTCAATAATGGTTAAACTTATAACTCAACAATATTGTTTTAAAATATAAAATAGAAAACATGAAACATTGCAAACATAAAAGGTCTTTTAAATAAAATAAAAAACTTACAATGAAGAAGAAATGAAATAGGAAATAATTAATCAAATTGGATAAATAACTATGATATCCTTGTTGATTTTGTATCCATCTAGAAAATTAGTGATTCTAACTCCTTAAGTTCAAATTTTGTAAATGTTATTAACTAATACAGATTATTGACAAATATAAATCTATTATAATAAACGTTCCTCCAATCTTTATTTTTGTTAAGTATTTTTTTTGTTCTAAATATTGTTCTTACAAAACTTTATTTATATTAATTATTTATTTTGTTATCTGAGTCTTTATTCTTTCTTCTTTAATACAATAAATTAATTATGATACATTGAGTTATTATCTTCAAAATATCATGAGAGGTTTTGTGCATATTTCACATTACATTGAGACACACAAAAAATTATTAGTTTATTCATAATTAATGTTGCATAATTAATGATGAAAATGAAAGAGACAAATCAATTATAATTTAATAAAAAATTTATTAGCAATTCCATCTATAATTTTTATTGGCAAATCAATTAGTAATGAACTATGATTTAATAAAAAAAAATTATTTGCGAATCAATTAGAATTATCAAGGACAATGGAATAGTTTCCATTAATATTTTTTTTACCAAATCAACATTAATATTAACAATATCGAAAGAAACCTAAAACGATATAAATTTTCAATTACCATTTTTAAAGATCAACTAGATTAATAACAACATAATCAATTAGAATTATCAAGTACAGTGGAATGATTTTCATTCTTTTTTTAAAAAAATCAACATTAATATCAACAATAACGAAAGAAACCTCAAAAGATATAACTTTTCAACTTTTCAATTACCATTTTCAAAGATCAGTTAGAAAAAATAACAACAATAATTACATAGTTATTTTTCCTTTTAAAATTGATAAAAAATCTTTATATTGTTCCTCTCCCAGCAATTTGTGTTTCTCAATGAATCCTCAAGGAAAAATTGTTAGCCAAACTCCTTCAAAGCAAGGTGTTAAGAAAATTTTTGAAATATTAGAAGAAAAAAAAGAGGACAAAGAAAAAACAACTATCCAAATGACAAAAGAGGGCGTAAGAGAAGAGAAAGATGAGAGAAAGAGAGGAGAGTACATGTGTGGTGATAACCTTAATCAAATTTAGGTGTTGTCGTCATCCTTATAGAGAGAAGATATGAAGATTCACACTTCAACTTTTGAATCTAAAGCTACCAACATTTTCATGGTACAAAAATTATTGATTTTTTGTTGTTGACTACATCTTCGTTTCCTTTTCTCATTCTTTGTCTTCTCGTCTCCTTCTCTCATTCTCTATCTTCAAGTGTCTTTTTCTCATTCTCTATCTTCCAATAACTTCTAGACCTGTTTCGTCCTCATGCTCAAACAAACTTTAATAAAAAAATAGAAACATTACCAAATTTTGAGTGAAAAACTCATTCAATCACTAAAAACAATAATTATGAAAATGAAAAAAATAACATTGTCGAAAACCATAAATACAAACAAAAAAAAACATTGAGATTGAGTATTGAATATTAAAATATGGTTTGAGAAAAAACTAACTTTCCACAATTATAGGAAAAATAACAAATCTCACATTTTCAACCTATGTAAATTTGTGATGATAGAAGTGTTAAGCTTGGACAAAAAGAATAATTAAGTAAAAAGATAAAAAAAGAAGAACGAAAACAGAAAAAAGTAAAAATAATTAAATTACTTAAGAGAAAGAAAAAAGAAGAAGAAGAAGAATTACAAATAGATAAAAGTAAAAATAAGAATAAGAAGATGAGAGAAAATATTGAAACTTACAATTGTCATTCTAGAACCAAAAAGACAGAGTAATGTGTAGAAAAGTGCTCACAAAATACCTTCAGTCTTGTGAATAAAAAATCAAACCTGGCAAGAAAAAAAGTTAAACAAAAGTATCAAAAGAAGAATGAAAACCTAAAAAAATTACGTAAGCGAATGAAAAAAAATAATAAGATGAAGATGAAGATGAAAGCAAACTTTTGTCCGATAAAAGTAAAAATTAGAAGAAGATGGATATGTTCATTAAGAACGGAAAAACAATCGAAAGTTGAGTAAAAATCAAAACTTTACATACCATTGTCATTCTTGACAAAAAAGACGAAATATTGTACTAATTTCTATGCTTTAAAGCTTTACCTTTGACTGATCTTCTCTCACATTTCATTCATCCCAATAAAAACAAAATTAAGTTAAAGTAAACTTTGGTTAGATAATTTTAAAAATAAGAAGAAGATGATTTTGTTCCTCAAGAAATAAGAAAACAACCAAAAGTTGGGTAAAAATCAAAACTTTACCTACCATTGTTCATTCTGGACCAAAAAAGACGAAATCTTGTTCAAAGTTTTGTGCTTGAGAGCCTTGCCTCTGGCCGATCTTCTTCAACATTTCATTCATCTCAACAAAAACAAAGTTAAGATCAAAGCAAACTTTAGTCCGATAAAAGAAAAAATAAAAATAAGATGAATTTGTTCATTGAGAAAGAGGAAAACAACCAAAAGTTGAGTAAAAATTGATACTTTACACACCATTTTAATTCTGTAAAAAAAGACGAAATCTTGTTCAAAGTTTTGTACTTGAGAGCCTTGCCTCTGGTCGATCTTCTCTAGCATTTCATTCATCTCAACAAAAAAAAGTTAAGATCAAAGCAAACTTTATTCCGATAAAAGCAAAAATAAAATAAGATGAATTTGTTCACTGAGAAAGAGGAAAACAACCAAAAGTGAGTAAAAATCGAAACTTTACATACCATTTTAATTCTGGATCGAAAAAGACGAAATCTTGTTCAAAGTTTTGTGCTTGAGAGTCTTGATTTTGGCCAATCTTCTCCAACATTTCATTCATCTAAAAGAAAAGATCAGAGAGAAGAAGAAAACTTATACCTTTTTGGTTTTCTTGACCGTGTTCATGAATCTCACAGTAAAACCTTCATCCAGAAGAAAAATACTACAAAGAAAAGTTGTTACATATGGTAGAAGAAGAAAAGATCTGAGAGAAGAAGAAAAGTTGTTACCTTTTTGGTATTCTTCACAATTTTGATGAATCTCACAAAAAAACCTTGATCCAACAGAGAAATACTACAAAAAAAAGCAGTTATATATGGTAGAAGAAGAAAAGATCGACCACAATAAGAAAAGTTGTTATCTTTTTGATGTTCTTCACAATGTTGATGAATCTCATGGAAAAACCTTGATCCAATAGAGAAATACTACAAAGAAAAGTAGTTACATATGGTAGAAGAAGAAAAGATCGACCATAAGAAGGAAAGTTGTTACCTTTTTTGTATTCTTCACAGTGTTGATGAATCTCAAGAAAAGATCGACTAGAAGAAGAAATTGTGGGTTTATGTGGACGGAGAGTGATGGAGGAAGAGAGAAGGGTAGAGCTTGAGAAGAAGAATAAAATGATATGAGAGGAGGCGGAGAGGAAGAGAAAGAGGTGAGAGGTATGAGAAAAATGAGATGTAGGTTTAGGAGAAAGGTGGTTTGTTTTGAATGAGATGAACTTTTCAAAGTCCAACTCCTCAGTAGATGCCACGTAGTGTTATTCCTTTTGTGGTATAAAAAATTTGAATGATTTTGTGTAGGATATAATATTATATTAGAAAGTTTCCAATTGTTAGGTTCTCAATTGTATATTAGATTAGATTTGAATGTTGAAGGAAGCCAATTCTTGAGTGTAGTTGGAAATTGGAAGGAAGGCGACAATGAAGTAGTTCTTGTAATTCTATATGCTCCGTGTGGATTGTGCGAAAAATAAGATTATGGCGTGAGTTAAAAGAAAGAACGACCAATATCTCTATTGAGGCTTTGTAAGATTGGTAATTTTAATAGTGTGAGAAGATCATATGAAAAGAGAGGGTAGAAGTGAAGTGCTAGGTGAAAGAAGAGATATGTCTTTGGTAGGAAAAAAAATTAAATGATTTAGAAAAATAGAAGAAGATGATGGGGAACTATAGGATAAAGATAGGAAGAGACAATTTGAACTCCAAGAAGAATTGAAACCTAAGAGTCTTCTATTAGAAAAAATTTATGAGTGGGGTGGGTTATGGAAGGTGGTAAAAACTGAAAAATATTTCATTATCATATGAATTAGTGAAGAAAGAAAAATACTTTAAAGGGATAAGGTTGGAGGGAGAGTGGGTATAAGTCGTAATGATAAAGTGTGTCTTTTTGATTCATTTTGACTCATTCGGCTCGACTCGCCATTTACCAACCAAAAATGAGGTGGGTTGGGTTAGTCGATCGTATCTAGATAGGTTGAAAATGTTGACCCTGCCAAGATGGCTTCTTCCTGCACTCCCAATGCCTCTTGTATCCCCAAAACATAATTTAATTCCAAGTTTGCCCCGCGTAGTAAAACTTAAAAAGTAAATTTTCTCTCTTTTATTTAATGCAACAATCCGATATAGAGTTAAGTGTTGCGAATGTCGACACTTGTAAGCTTTTTTTTTTTTAATTTTTTTGTGTTACGGATGTCCACATCCGATATGGGGGTGTCTGTTGCGGATGTGGACATCCGGTGAATATTATTTTTGGATTCAAATGTGTTTCAACTATCGACAACTAGATTATTGGTTTGAATTGCGGAAGTCGACAACCTATAACCATTTTTTTATTTGTTGCGGATGTCGACATCTGGTGAATTTGTTTATGTTGCGGATGTGGACATCCGATAACTGTTTTGGGTGCTTTACCTATGGTTGTGGACTTCCGTTATGTTGCTATTGTCATTTTTTTTGCTATTGTGCATGTCTAGTTTATTATTATTGTTGACATCGTTGTTATTTAAATTTTATTTATAATTTTAGTTATGTGTTTATAATTTTATAAATATTCCTAGGACACGAGGTGGCTCGACAAGATGCAGTGGTTCTTCTGCACAGGATGTACTTGAGAGTTCTACACAAGGTGGCTACGTAGAAGAGACCAACAACTTCAGTTCGTAGAAAGGGTCAGCATGTTGTACCTGCTTTACTTGAGCAAAGTCCATTGTCAGCTCATTAGGAATAGTATGCTATTGAGCACAGTGAGGCCAATGTAGCTCAAGAGCAAGAGCAGGAGGATGAGAATGATGGAGCAAGATTTCCTGGAGGTCCATTTGATACTTCCTTGTTCACTAATTATGTTTATCATGTAACATGTGTGATATGAGAGGGCCAGGTTGGTCAAAGGTTTTTATAAATTTTTTTTTATGGTTGATATGTTGTTAGAAATTGCTAAGTAATTTATTCTTTTTAGGATCGAGTTATGAAATTGGTCTCCCATGCTGAAAATGTTAAAAGATTTGAAGACTCACGTATTTGTTCAGCCTTTTTGTGTTGAATTCTGGTTTATTTCCTTTTACGATATTTTATATGATTACCCCGATATTGAGTTGATATTGGGTTTTGTTGAGAGATGACACTCTGAGACAAAAAATTTTCATCTACTTATTGATGAGCTGACCATCTCTTTAGATGATGTGTGATTGCTATATATCTTCCTATCATGGGAGAGTTTTGCCCAAATGAACCACTTGATTATGAAGATGAAATAAAGACTTTGATGACACTTTTGGGTGTGGACTGACCTATGGTTACAAATGACCTGAAGCAGTGTCGTGGTTCCCAAGTTAGATTGAGTTGGTTGAGAGACCTATATTACGGTTGTTGCGAAAACCAACTGTAGGAGTTTGTTGCGTGAGTGTATCTTTTGCACCTTATTGGGTGCACTATATTTGCTAATAAGGGTGTGACTTTCGTTCATGTATCGTACCTAAAGTTGTTTAGAGATCGTTCATACATGTATCTCACATTATATACTTGCTTCATAGTGGTCACATTACACTTATCTTTTTCTTTGAGAGTAAGGAGTATATTTGCAGGTTTCACTTGACTTTTAGTCATATCAACAAGCAATGACTGTTCATTGGACTTCAACCTACTGGCAAATGGGTGACCAACTAGAGTATCTGACAAATCATGATTATGGTAACCACGTATTACCTTCAACACCCACCCCTCCCCTTTAGATATGGGTTTGCCTCTCAATTTAAATGGTCACTCACATTTTCTTTTGTCAGATAAAATAGGCTCCGCATCAGATTTATATTTCCTATATTTTTCACCCCTTTCATATCCTAATCTTCCATTACTATAATCCCCTACAATTAATTTATTAAAAATCACCATAATTATAAAAGCAGCATTCAAATAATAAATTTTAGAAAAATATACCAAAAAATAAATATTAAGTTGAATATCGAATTTGGGACATCCGTTAAAATTCTAGTCATTTATTTCAAATACATTTATTAAATTGTTAAAAAAAATCAAGAATAAAATTACTAAATGAATATTTCTAAAACTAACAAAGCCATATAGGACATACACAAAAAATGTTCAATACAACATAGACAGTCAATAGTAATTTAAAAAAAACAATAAAAAATTAATCAAATGAATACCGGATGTCAACAACCGGTAAGTATATGAACCGAAAGTCGACATCTAGTTCATAAAATGACATTCGTTGATTTCTCTAACACCAGATATCAACATCTGGTGTATTGCCTATCTGACATCTATTTCCTTATCGCATCAGATGTCAGCATCTAGTTTATGTGCATATCAGATGTCCAAAGTCGGTAGTCTTCTAAATATGTTATGTATGTCAACATCCGAATTTTGGACGTACCGGATGTCGACTACTAGTATTCACTTCATCTAAAAAACAAGTCTTATATTACGAATGATCACATTTGTAACCAATATAAATCATATCTCGACATCCGATTTCAGGACCTATCGGATGTCAACAACCAGTACGCTTTTTATTAAGTTTTTATTAACCGTAAGTCCATATCTGGTATTTATTGACTTTTTTATTTTTTCAGGCACTTTTGCGAACAATGCATCAAGAATATAACGAAGGCAATGCACGAAGAATGCATAAACAATATAATGAACACCTTATATCAACAAACAATGAAAACATGTATATATTTATGCATTACAAATGATACGTGTAATAAAAAATTTGTAACAGTAAACTCGTACCTGGATGAACAAAGAGAGACACGAGCGTAAAGGGGACCACATATTCAAACATGAGGAAGGGACCACAACTTGATATGTTGAAGCTTAGGCATAATAGAACGTTTTAGAGAAAAACACCGTTAGAAGATGAAAGAAGGCAAAGGTTGGAGTGTGTTTTCAAAACGTGAAAACTTTAAAGATGCAAGTTTTAGTTAAAAAACATATGGACAATAAATTTTTTTAATTACCTTAACTAATTTGGTTGGTAAGGATATAAATGTAATTAATGAAGGGACTTGGGGATAGGGATGGCAATATGGACCTGGCCCGTCGGGCTAGCCCGTAGACTTGCAAAAAAATTGCACGGGGGGATGAAGGGGGGCCAGGATGATGAACCCGTAGGCCCGCAATGACCCATAATCCGCGCGGGCTGGCCCGTGGGCCCGCATACTCTACTTTAACCTAACCTAAAGTCAGTTCTATTGTCTCTTTCTCTGCTCTCTTCACACACCATACGAGTCACGAACACCACCACTGATCTTCCAATTTGTGGTCGTTGATCCATTGCTAATCCACCATTGAACTGCACGCCGCTGGTCCACTGCACCGGAGCAACACGGGTCGCGTCACCACCTCCACCGATTGGTTTGTCTTCTCTCTTGCTGCCTCCATCGTCGCAGACTCGCAGTGGACAGACCCATTTGTTAATGTTGGCAACGTTGGGGGAAGTGACACTTGACGAATGAATACGAACTCTTGTTAGATGTGAGAACTGAATTGCAACATCTTCTCTTGTTTATATTGTATGAATGGGCGTCCTATCCAAAATTTTCCAAATGATATTTATAATGACAATTTTAATTGTATTACTGCAACTTATATTAGAATTTTATCTACACGTTTGTTCATTTTGGGGGACACTGATTTTCGTTGAATTTAATGGTGAATATTCTCTTCACTTTCATCTTTTCCATGTTCCCCTTAGTTTCACAATTAATATTACTGCATTATGTGTGCATCATTCAAACTACCCCAATGTAGGCGGGCCAATCCGCAGACCCGCGAGCATATATATTTGCGGGGCGGGCCGTGTGTTCCACTCTGCGAATTTTGTGCGAGGCGGGTCTGTCCGACCCGCAACTTGCGGGCTTAATGCGGGCCGAACCTAAACGGGCTGGACCAGCCCACATTGCCATTCCTACTTGGGGATACAGGAGAAAGATTGAGGTATAAGAAGAAGTCCCCTCTTTCAAATGAGTAGGCTGGTTGTTTGAATATAAAACATATTTGATTATACAAATATTTTATAAGTTTTTAATTGATTAATTAATATCTTTAATTGAATAAATAAAAATAATTATTACATTTACATATTAAATTATTTTATTATAAACAATAATTAAAACTTAATTTATAATTATTTATGATTTAAATTAGAATGTATTGACATCCTTAAAGTAATATAATATAAAAAAAAATTAATCCTTAAAATTATTTTTATCTTAACTTTTAATTAAAAACATGCAGATCAATTGGTTAGTTTGTTCCGACTCTTTAACCCGCCTGTTTGACAGGTTAGGGAGATGAACCAAAGCTGATTAATAGGTTGAAAAATCCAACTAAATCCACGGGTTATTATGACCCACTTTGTCGTCTGGGTATAAGAGTCCACAAAATTAAAGGAGTAAGTGAAGGTTATTACTTCTTGTACCCCATCGGATCTCTTCCAGCACCCTATCACTTTTGGAAATTATTTTTTTTTTCCGTAAAGCAATCTTCCCCTTCTATTACGGAGAATTTTTCTGGAAAGCTTTTTGACGGGATGGATGAGAAATTTGATGTGGTGTAGGAAGCAATAGCCGTAAGTGGATTATTTTTTTCCAAGAAAGGTTCAACAAATAAGGAGTAAATAAGCCCAAATTGAATGGAGCTTGAGTACAAAGGAGAAAAGAGTCCAAGTTTAAATAGATTTAACTTAAAATTTGTAAAAGTTTTGTTGAAAGAGAAGCGTACGAGATTTAACTTTATTTCATTACGCACTTGTTGCAAATGAAGTCGTGGACAATGCAATGAGAAAAACTATCAGAGTGTCCTATATTCTTAAAGTTGACTATGATAAAACATATAATTCAATCAATTAGGACTTTTTTATGTCATATGATTAGTTAATGGAAGTCCTACTTTGTTATCAAAATGGTTTCGACAAGGAAAACCTTTGACTTTGTTTTTGTTGAATATTGTAACTAAAGGGTTGTGTGATATGATGTGAGAAGCAATTGTAACTCAGTTACCTAGTGGGAGATATTAATGTTTAAGTAAAGTAGCTCCAATATATTGATGGCAGAGTGTTCATAAGAGATGCTTCTTTGTCAACAACCAAAACTATTTTAAAATGCTTTAAACTTGCTTATGGAAACGAATTGTTGTCGTTGATAAATGAGAGATAAAACGGATCAAAGAAAAATTGGGGGTGAGAATACAATTCACCCAACACATGAAACCAACAAAAACTATGTTGTGAAGTGTTGCTGAGAATGGAGCTCTTTTATTGAAAGCATGCATGCAGCAGCCATAGGTATCAAGCTTCCCACCCCCTAAGGACAGTGGCACGTGCCACACGATTAACTGCCAGGGTGAAGGCTCCCATACGAAGATCACAGTCATGGGTTTTGCACATCTCCTTCACGTCTTTGAAACCTTTGGTCATGTAGTTCCCTAGTTCATTGTTCACTTTTTCCTCATTCCACATGAATCCTTGGATATTCTGTACGTAAAAAATCCATCAACAACATGAGGACTACATAAAGTACACAAGAAAAAACATACTTCTAAAAACATTAATCATTGCTATTATGGTTGTTAACTTACATTACTGTGTTGGAATATCATATTTTTTTTTCATTAAACACTCAAATTAGTTTATGTGAATTCATTAGACAGATAAATATTACCTGAACCCACTCAAAGTAGCTAACTGTAACACCACCTGAATTTGCATATATGTCTGGGAGGATGACAACACCTTTTTTCTTAAGAATCTGCAAGTTCATTAGACAAAGAAATAGTTAGCAATACTGCATTTCTTCTTTTTCTTTCTTGATTGAAGAAGGAAAGAGAGGAGAAAATTCAAACTAGCCTCATCAGCCTCTGGGTCAGTTGGGTGATTAGCTGCTTCCACTATGAATTTGGCCTTGATCTCATTTGCGTTTTCCCTTCAACCATACCAAAACATAAAAGAAAAGTAGCTTTATACATTCCCCTTATTATGTAATAATTCAACTTTAGAATATTGCTTGTTGGAAGGAAGTACAAAGCTAACAAAGAAAATGGGTGGTTCAATTTTATGTTTGCTTTCAAAGTAAGCTATGACGATGATGTTGTGTTATGTGGTTTGTCAAAATAATCAAATAGTTTGAGGTGTCCCTTGTTTGCCTGAGTTAATAACAAAAGAGTTTTGTAGTTA
>Ga0099823_1008050_pt1 | contig 10734 bp, 5 predicted proteins | sample CowpearedBW_FD_76831 | JGI IMG/M metagenome (GOLD analysis project Ga0099823, IMG submission 76831) | Root nodule microbial communities of legume samples collected from California, USA - Cow pea red BW | ecosystem: Host-associated > Plants > Roots > Nodule | place: USA: California | collected... | reverse complement strand
TCATACGTAAGTTCCGCCATTACCCCAATCCCTTTTATAAATCAACATCCATCAAGTTAGCTTGTATTTTATCTTTATTTTATTTGATTATCACTTCCCATAATAACCAATAGTTTAAATTTTATTAAATCACAACTAGGTCCATCATAATATTTCAAATGAGTCACATAATAGAATTAATTCGTCAATTAATTCTAACATTCTTCCACTTGACTCATATGATGTCATAACATCATGTGATTTAATACATAAACATAATGATCTTACATAAATTTGTTCCATCATTATTCATGATTAAAGATACAGAAATAATAAGAGTCATGGTGGTCACACATCATTCGGTCAACATGATCCCTTCCATGTATTATTGTATATCATCCCTTTCTCCTTAATATGACCTTAAAACTACGAGAAGTTCATAATGCATAATGGGTTCAAACATAATGTCTATATATATAGAAAGAACACATGACAAAAATAATTTTCAAAACTTTATTAGATTATCACCCCTTAAATTTAAAAATAAAGTTGTATTTTGATTATAAATTATAATTTTAATTTAACAAATGTTTAATTCTTGATATGAATTTGAAGAATTACTTGATATAGCAATAAATGAGAAAGATTTTATCAGCACTAAACTTCTACTCTTTTAAGTAAAAGGACCAGGGATAATATTTTTTTCTTGTATTAATAGGATTTGAATATATTAGTGAGTGTAGATATAATTATCGTTATAGTTGTCTCAGTTCTCTTTTAAGTAAAAAAAAATACAAAGTATTTTGGGTATTTGGGTCAAACGTCCACTTAAACAATTTGCCAAGTCTTCAAGTTTTCACTTCTATTATCCATTCGGTTCTCCTGTTCGTCAACCAATCGGGGTACTTGTCGAATGTGCTCTGATGTTAAAGTTAGTGGTCAATCGCTCGGTGGAAATAATAAATGTTGTAATTAATGCGAGAAAAAGTCCCAACATCCATATTTTGACCTGTATTTATACACTACAAAAAAAAAAACACAATTTAGCAACTAACATTATCGACCTAAAAACATTGGTCGCAAATTGCGACTGAAATAGCAATCGAACAAAAGTAGTTGCAGATTAGTGACTGAAATAGTGACCAAATGAGTGCATAGTAACATTTATTCATATAGCGACATAAATAGCGATTGAATATTGTTAGTCGCTAAATGTAATGTTTAGCCACCAAATTAGCGACCGAAATAATCTTAAAATAGACACAAAAGATTTGTAATATGTTTAATATGTTTATTAGCGACCGAATCTTTTTGGTTGTTAAACATAATGTTTTTGGTCGCAACTACATAATTTTGGTCGCTATTTTGGTCGCTAAATGATTTGCGATCGATTTTAAGCCTTTTAGCGACCGAAATAGGTGGTCGCTAAAATGTTTTTTTTTTAGTAGTGATAGTTTCTCACATGGACCCGTGATTAGAGCTGGCTTAATCATGGCCAATATTGTTTTTTAATCCTGATTACTAACCTTTTTGTGCTAATTAGATGACTGGTTAATTCATTCCGACGCTATTCGACATTACTAATCGAACGACATGACGCATACTTTATGTAAAGGACAAGGATGAAATCCTAGGGACAGTCCAATTGCTAATACTAGGAGGGACCGCTCGGCAGCTGAGCGGTTGCTGATCATATCAATAGAGATCTTCTTCGAAGTAATCTCACACGATCGGCGAATACACATTTGATTACATCTTTGGAATATTTTTTTGAAGTAATCTCACATGACCGGTCGGTAGAGCCCACCAACTAGCCCATACAGTATGTAAAGAATGATGAAATTTGTTAGCTTAGAGAGCTTGAATATGCTTGGAATTTTTCGGTAGAAACAAACAACATCTACTAAAGAATCTCTTCTTTCGTTGATCCCATTTTTCCTTTACCAGCAATAAAATTTGTATTAAAATAAAGTATTTACGTAACATACAGTTTCTAGAAACTTAAATATTATATTTAGATAAGATAATTTAGAAGGGAAAATTATTTATTTGAAAAAATTTAAAACTTTTTACACTAAAATGATTTGTTTGGATAGAGTAATTTGAAAGAAATTAAAGTTTAAGGAATTTTGGGAGGTGTTTCGAATGAATAAAGTAGAATAATTTCAAATACCCTTAAAAATATAGAAAATTTGAAATTTCACTCCTTTTCACCTCACTCTCACTCCACTCACGAAAGTTGACCCGAGCCAACACATGTTGAAGACTCAATCTAGTATGCTCCAACTAAAGGCACAATCGAGCCAGTTGGGCCAAAAGTTGAATCGATTCAGTCATAGTCAAAGTTCGAGACTACTTGGCCCAAGTCGAAGGTCAAACTAGGTTAGTTGGGCAAAGGTTGAAACAAGTTTATGCAAGATGAAGGTCAAGTTGATTTAACGCAAGCCGAAAGTCGAACCAAATTAGCCTGAATAGAAGGTCAAGATGATTTTTCCTAGGATGAAGGATGAATCGAGTTCGGTCATGGCCAAAGGTCAAGATGAGTTGGTCGGACCAATGGTTGAGAGGACTAGACCCAAACCTAAAGGTGGAGATGGGTTTAAATGAGTCAAAGGTCGAGCTAGGTTAAATTGAATTGAAAGTCAAGCTGGGTCGGATCAAGTCAAAGGTTAAGACGAATTGGCATTAGTTGAAGGCTCTGAAGATTGAGACTAGTCGACCTAGACCGAAGGTTGAGTTAAATTAACTTTGACTGAAAAGATAGAATTGAGTTGTCCAAATATTTTTAAAATAAAATTTTACTTTAAAAGAGAAATTAAATTACTTTATACAAGTAAAAAAAATCTAAAATATTTTAATTACATATCAAACAAAATAATCATAAAATAAAAAGAATTGAATTATAAATAATTCAGATATCATGTATTTCAATTTGTTGAGAGGGTTAAAATCACTCTTCTCCAAGTAATAACATTAATCCATTGGGTTCCATCATTCACCCCAACATAAAGTCAATCCTAAATATATATAATTGTAATATACAGATTTTGTGGAAATGCTATGTATAGCACCATTTTTTTTTAAATGAACTTATTCTTCATAATTTAAAGAAGTAATCTTAAATAAATTATCTAATAGGAAGCCATTTTTTTAAATACTTTTATACAACTACTTAATTCAAAATAATTTTTCAGAACATCGGTTTTAGAAGTGATTTAATGAGTCTTGAGACTGGATACCTTTTGTTATATATAATATTGTTACGTTTTACAGAAGGTCTTCATTTATTTTATAGTAATGGCTACACAATAAATAAAATATTATTACACAGATTGCGAATTTTTCACTGAAAAGTGATTAGGTATTTTCATTTCTTGTGTAGGGTATATAGAAATGGACCCAGAGATTAATTAATTAATTACTGCTACTGAGCAGGTAAATTAATTTGCTATATAAATGAGATATGGTCTAAATATTCTTCACCAATCTCCCACCCTTCTTTGTTTCTTAGATTTCTTGTTTTTTTCTTGATCACAATGTCCCTTTCAGGTAAAATCAGCATTGAAATTGAGGTTCATGCAACTGCTGCAAAGTGGTTCAATCTCTTCACAACTCAACTCCATGAAGTTCAAAACCTTACTAACAGAGTGCATGAAACCAAGCTGCACCGTGGTCGTGATTGGCATCACACTGAATCCATCAAACAGTGGACTTGTACCATAGGTAATTAAACTTCTAATACGCAATAGAAAATCCCTCGCTAACTTCTTATTAGGTTAAATATATTTTTGGTCTCCACAATATAAAATTAAATTCGTTTTTGTTTTAAACTTGTATATATTTTGATTTTCAAACTTCAAAAATAAATAAAAATAGTCATTTTAGTCCAACGATATTCATTTTTAAAGCTTGTTAAATGGTGTTCCTGACACTTAAGCCTCAAATGTGTTAAATGGTATAAATAACTCAAAGATATTAATTTTTTAAGCTTGTTAAATGGTATTATAAATTGATATTTAAGTTTGAATGTGTTAAATAGTATAAATAACCCAACCGTCATCCTAAAAACACGACTCACTCGTCCAGAAAAATTTATGAAAATTAGACTAAAATAACTATATTTATTCATTTTTAAAATTTGAAGACGAAACTATGGAAGTTTGAAAGAAGGACGCATTTCAATTTCAAGTGAAAGTTTAAGACTTAAAAATGATTAAATATATTTTTGGTCCCTTAACTTTCATTAAAAATTGAAATTAAATTCATCTTCGAAATTTGGTCGAATTTAGTCTCTCAATTTTATAAATATATGGATTTAGTCATTTTAACTAAATTTTGTTAAGTTTATTTGACATTTCCAATTGTTTATACCGTTTGACACATTTTTACTTTAGTGTTAGTTGATAAACGCGTTTGAAACATCAAATAAATTTAACAAAATTTTGGTAAAAGAACTAAATTCACATATTTCTAAAGATGAGGAACGAAATTTGTCTAAAGTTTCCACGAGTGACTAATTTCAATTTTCACTAAAAGTTAAGAGACCAAAAACATATTTAACCCAATTAAAAACATTTAATCCTTTTTCTTTCTTAACTTTGAATATTAGTGCATTTTATTTTGCTTCTTCTACTGATCTTCTTGATTTGTTGTGAAACAATAGATGGTAAGGTTACAAAATGTCAGGAGAGTATCGAATCTGTTGATGCAGCGAACAAAAGAATCAGCTACAAGCTGTTTGGTGGAGATATTGGTAGTAAGTACAAGGTGTTCAAGCTCATATTTCAAGCCATTGATAAAGATGGTGGTGCTATTATCAAATGGACCATTGAATATGAGAGGATTGGACAGGAAGTTGATCCTCCATATGGCTACGTGGAATACCTCCACACTACAAGTGGAGAGGTTGATGGCCATCTTAAAGCATAACTTTGAACGTTATGCACAAAATATGTAAGAAATAAGATATAAGAAATAAAAAATCATGGGTTTTGCCCTTGTGTCTTCGTCTGTATAATAAGGTTGTAATGTTTTATGAGAAGGATATGGTTATGTAAATCCTTCGTTTTCATGGAATAAATGGAGAGATGTTGGATATGCAACAATTAAGTTCTTTCTTGTCAATATTGAATCTCCAAAACTAATGCGGTAAACAATTTGATAACGTTTCCAGAAATGGAAATTTTACTATCACCTTCTTAAATGCTCCAAATGCACTGGTTATCCTTAAAGGATAGATTGGAGTGACTTTCTATTTATCTCCAATAGTCCAAGTGAATCTTATCTATAACTTTTTTCCTCCACATGCTTGAAAACCTATACGAGGGGTAAACTGTAAATAAATAATACTTCTTTCTCTTCTAGTGTAGAAAATATAATATGTACAAAATGATGTAAATTTAAGATGCATACAGTACTATAAAATATATAAATATATGTATATGTGAATATTCTAATTATGTTATATGTTATTGTAAAATTATATTTTAATTTTTTTAGTATAATATAGAAAATAATAAATAAATAAAAATTTGGTCGTCACACACATCCACACCCACACACACCTACATACACCCCCCACCTACACACACCCACACACATATATTGATATGACCCCAACAAGTTCAACATCAAGCCAAGGTACACCTTCAAGCTCAAGCCCATTAAAAGGCCCAATAATAAGGGGCATGCTCAAAAAGATCCAATTGGGCTTCATCCAAGATAGTCTAAATCCACATGGGCTTCTCACACTATTCACATGGGCCAAAGAAGATGTGAAGATTTGAAGAGGTGTATCAAAGAGCAGTAGAATAACAATTAGATTGGTCCATTGTTTAGGCCTTGTTTTCTAGAATAATGAGTTAAATAATGTGTAGTTGAATTGCTAAAATTGGACTTGACTAAGCCCAATAGGAGATTTGGCCATGAGCTACCAAAGGTCCAAGGTGGACTAAGTGGAAGTCAACATTCCTTCCTACACCTCACAGTCTTAAGGGCTAGGAATGCTTCCTCCTTTTCCAAGGCATCATCCAATGGTTGTGAGCATTGTTCCTTCTCCAAGCCAACTTCCACGGCCAAGATTGAAGCCCACTGTCATCCAAGGGCTAAGAATGCTTATGTGTATTTGCTTTCATATAAAAGCCTAAATTTTAAGCTATTGTAATCACTCTTGAAATTTAAGCAATAGATGCCTAGTGTTGAGATGACTCCACTCCTATTGTCTTTTGAGAGTCACTTGAGCTAGAGGATTGAATCATCTCCTCTAGCCACCTTCCTCTATCTTCTCTAAGATAGAGTTCATTACTCACCTTTCACTCCAAATTCCAAGAACAACCTTCATCATTCACCTTGCTTCCGCTAACTCACACTCTTCCATGGAGCTCTCTTCTTCACCTTCATCCAAGGGGTTCCAGCATATATTGAAGCACCTTCAAATGTATTTTAAAACATGTATATTTTGAATGAAGGCTTTATCATCTTCTTTAAATTGGAGAGCTAGATTCTAAAAACCTTCTATTCTACTTAGTCCACCTATTAAAAAACCCGAACCTTGGAATAAATTAAAACTCACGATATTTGAAATACTTACGATTGAATTTCTCTTTATTTCTTTAATAGTTTATTTGGATAGAATAATTGAAATATCTTAGATTTTAATTTTCTTGTTTGGATAAATTCATTCAACATCTCCTTTAAATTAAAATTCTATTTTAAAAATATTTCGATAACACAACTCTACCCTTCAGCCCAAGTCGACTTTGCTTGACTTTTGGCTCAGGCCAACTCATCTTGGGTCGTCTTAATCGTGGGATCGAGACAAGTTGTCTTAACCTTCGACATGGGTCAACTCATCTTGACCATAGGTGGAGATAGCTCGTCCCAACCTTCGACTTGGATGACTCAACTTGATTATTAGTCCAGCCGAATCGACTCAACATTTGACCCGAGTCAAATCAGCTCGATCTTCGACTCGACCTAACAAGTCCTGACCTTCGACTCATGTCGACTCATCATGACCTTCAATCTAGGCTGACTCATCAAAACCTTCGACCTGAAGAGACTCATCATAACCTTAGATCCAATGAAAATATCTCGACCTTCGACTTCGGTTGGCTCATCTCGACCTTTGACATCAGTTGACTCATCTCAACATTTGTTCGAGGCATCAACTCAACATTTGGCCCAAGTTGAATCATTTAAACCTTCGACTTTAGGCCGATTCATTTCAACATTCAACACCTACCATCTCAACCTTCTAATCGTCTCAACCTTTTATTTGAGTTGAATCATCTTGACTTTTGACCTAGGCCGAATCATCTCAACCTTCAGCCCGGGTTGAATCGACTTGACTTTTGACCCGAACCAAATTAGCTTAACTTTAGGCCCATGCTAAATCTACTCAACCTTTGACTGAGGCTAAATCGACTCAACCTTCAACCCTAACCGAATCTGCTCACCTTTGAACCAAGACTCACCTGCTTGACTTTAAGCCCAAGCCGAATCGTTTTGACCAATGACCTTCAACATGTGTTGAATCGGGTCAACTTTCATCTAGATCCAAATTAGCTCAACTTTATTCTTGGACCGAATCGACAAGATCTTTAGTCTAGGCTAAATCGATTGGACCTTTGGTCCAGACTCAATCAACGACTCGACTTGCGATCTGAACCAACCTAGCAAGACCTTTGGTCTTGGCCAACACAACTCGGACTTTGGTCTAGGGTAACCCATCATGATCTTCAGCCCGAATCGACCTGACTCATCTATTGGCTCAGGTCTAGAAAAAATTTTAAGTTGGTGGATCTATGCCTAATTTAATTATACAAAATCAACAGAGTAAAGTGTGGTTTGTTTCCCCTTATATATTATAATTTGGTTTTATTTCTAGCCAATATAAGTTCTATAATACATGTCCTCATTCGAGGATATGTTCAATGGTCAATCACATAATAGGTCTAAATCCTGACTAGGATAGACTCTTTTATCTTTGATACCACGTTAAAGTAGGGAGTTTAAGAAAAAGGTCAAGCTTTCAAAATCAGCTCACGAAGATAAGATTTTGACTATTTATATTCTATAATTTACCTTACGTCTATTTGATACGAAATGTTCAACAAAAATCTTTAAGATATAACCTGGAAGGCATATTTTATATAACATGAAGAAAAACCATTATTTAAAAATCAGAGCATGTTCTGTAAGATACCTTTAATAAAACATGAACAAAAATCATTTCAATGTATCAAAGTAGTTAATAATAGATGACAATAATGACTCACAATATCACCCAATAATTTCGGAATGAAAAAACCGTGAATAAGTGCTTTATTGTTGTTTATATGGGATATACTTCAAGCATCACTGTTGCACGTAGAAGTGTTTTGAGCGGGAAAAATGACTGTCACGTGGTTTAGAAGGTCTTCATTATAATAATTGGTATATGATAAATAAAATAATAATATTAATAATAATAATAATAATAATAGATATATGGTATTAGATGGATTTGTCTTTTACAGAAAATGTGATTAGGTTTTTTTTCTTTAAGGTAATGGTAGGGCATCAAAATGGACCCCAAAATTTAATTAATTATTTGATTGTAATAATTAGGTGAGTGTTGTTGCTATATAAATGGGGATATGGTGGCAATATAATGCACCATCTCCCACCCTTCTTTGTGTATCTCATTTAGTTCTTTGCTTTTTTGTTTCTCATCATGTCTCTTGGTGGTAAAATCAGCATTGAAATTGGGGTTCATGCAAATGCTACAAAGTGGTACAACATCTTTGCAACGCAGCTCAATCAGATTCAAAACCTGACTGATAGAATTCACCATGCCAAACTGCATCATGGTCATGACTGGCACCACAATGAGTCCATCAAGCAATGGACTTATATCATAGGTAATTTATCTATTTTGTTAACCTAACTTTCAACGAGTAAGTCACAGAAGTGAAAAGTGAAATAATAATTTGAATTTGATTGTTACTGAACAAGTGAAGTCGTCGTAAATCATGATAAGTGTTACTATTTTAAATCAAAGTTGTCATGATTATGATAACTTCACTTCCTCGATACTAAAATCGTGAATATTCTTGACGACTTATTCTTTTTGTTGACTTGTCTATTTATATTATTGTAGACAAATCTGGTTTAATCACGTAAAAAAAACCGTTTGCCTCCGGAGTTCTCTTTGTTTTAGTAATTATTTTCTTAAAACATTTTGATTTTTCAAGAATGAGTATGTTTATGTTAGTTGTTTTTGTTAGGAATCTAAGTGTGAGTCTAAGTTTCACATTGAATAGAAACGAGAAAGTAGAGCACTATATAAGAATAAAAACACATAAATTCATTGTTTTAAGGTTTTGGGTTGAAAGTGATGTTAATTACTTACTCCTATATAAAGTCTAAAATACACCAGAAATGAACCACGTTAAATTCTTGTATCATTTATTTTCTTTCTCCTTATTCTTTCCTTGGCTTGTTCCTAATAGTTTTTGATTGGTTGAGAAAAACAGATGGTAAGGTTAATACATGTCAGGAGAGTGCGGAATACGATGAAGCAAACAAAAAAGTAATCTTCAAGCTCTTCGGTGGAGACGTGGCTAAAGAGTACAAGTTCATCAACCTGATATTTGAAGTAAGTGATAAGGAGAATGGTGGTGCAAATATCAAATGGACCGTTGACTATGAGAGGCTCAGTGATCAAGTTCATCCTCCATATGGCTACATCGAGTACCTCTACAAATGCACTGTGGATTTCGATTCTCACCTTCTCAAACCATAGCTCCAAAAAGTTATGCACAAAATTCAGAAAAATAAATAAATAATGAACTTGGCGTTGGGTTAAGTGCTTATCTGAATAATAATAATAATAATAATAATAATAATAATAATAATAATATATTTGTGTGAAGTTTGAGGAGACGATGGTTATGTAGATGCTTCCTTTGGGTGGAATAAATTTGGATATGTCATCATGTCGGTGATGTCTTCAAGTTTCTTGAATTATTATGTGTTAAACTGTTGATGCATATATGAATATTTATGATTTGTGTAGCATACGTTGAGTTTGGATTCTCTAAGAATTTTTCTTTATTATTATTATTTTATTGTCTTTAAAATATATCAATAATAATTAATTTTAAAATTTTAAAATATATTAAAATTATCTTTAAAGTATCAAAATAGTATATTTTTAATGTTTTTGACAGAACAAAACTTAACAGAGAAACCGTATATGTTGTTTGTTTACTAATTTTCTATTGATGGAATTAACTGATTTTGTAAGAATTTATGAGAACATGGAAACGAAGTAATGAAAATTTCAATAATTTTTTTTTCTTTTATAAACAAAGAATGAATCAGGGACTAATAGGACTAAACCATGCATCTCTCATCCCATAAAATTGTAACATTTCCATAAACCACTTTTCTTTTATGACCATCAAATTATAATATTCTCACCGATTTTGAACATCTAATATGGCTTAAACATCCATATATTTTTAATTGTGTCAATATAAATATTTCTATAGCGTTTGCTATTCCATTCCTAAAGATGATATGATTTTTTTATTTTTTTATTCCAAGTAATCCAAATTAATGTCATCCACATGCACGTCTCATTATTATTTTTATTGTTCAAATTCCATAAGATAAAATTGGAGAAAATTTTCTCTGCATAATGATGCACATTGTTAAACTACCCACTTGTTGCATTGATTATCACATATTTTACAATAATGAATATAT
>Ga0099823_1008046_pt1 | contig 10736 bp, 5 predicted proteins | sample CowpearedBW_FD_76831 | JGI IMG/M metagenome (GOLD analysis project Ga0099823, IMG submission 76831) | Root nodule microbial communities of legume samples collected from California, USA - Cow pea red BW | ecosystem: Host-associated > Plants > Roots > Nodule | place: USA: California | collected... | reverse complement strand
GTCTAGCATGTGAAACCAATAGTTGTTTTATTCTACTCAGGTTTTCCAAACTATCTTTTCTAAATAGTCATAATCGTAAGTCTACTTAACTACCAGATTTTGTTTATTCCTCTTATTTCAGTTCATTTGCTGCTTTTATTGTTTCTATTCATTCATATTCATGAGCCTTCATCCTATAAAGAGGTCATTTGTGATCCACTTTGGCTAAATGTTATGACTGAGGAACTTACTACTCTATATTAGACCCATACATGGGATCTTGTTGCATTGCCACTAGGGTCCTATTGGATCTCATTGGGTATACAAAATCAAAACAAAAAAAGATGACTTAGTTGAAAGGTATTACGCTAAACTTGTTGCTAAAGGATATATCCAAGAGTATGGCAGGGATTATATGAAACATTTGCTCATGTCACAGATGACTATTGTTTTTACCTTGATTGTTGTTGCTTCTAATTTTCAATGGAAGATTTTTCAAATGGATCTAAAGAATGCCTTTTTGAATGTGGATCTACATGAGTAAGTCTACATATCACCACATGTCTCGCACAAATCTGGTGAAGTTTGCAAACTTTAAAAAGCCCTCTACGGTCTTAAACAAGCACTTGGTGCTTGGTTTCAAAAGTTTTCTAGAGTAATTGTATCTTTTGGTTTTGTTGTTAATCATCATGATTTTGCATTATTTGTTAGGAAACCCAATGCATGACTTATTTTGCCATCCTCATATGTTGATGATATGATTATTACTAGTGATGATTTTTTATGGAATTGCATCTTTAAAAACTGCATTATTATATCGTTTTTCTATGAAAGATTTGTGTGTATTACGTTACTTTTGGGTAATGAGGTTACTTCTTCTTCTAAAGGTTATCTTCTATCTCAGTCTAAGTATATAACTTATTTATTTGTGCGTGCTCAGCTTAATTACTGATAAGAAGATTGTTGATACTCCTCTTGAGACAAGTGTACGATATTTCCTATCGAATGGTGTTCCTTGGACTGATTCTACTTTATATCAAACTATTGTTGGGAGTCTGGTTTATCTTAGTGTGACTCGACCAGATATTGCACATGTTACTAATGTTTTTAGTTAGTTTGTTTTAGCTCCCACAACAGTTCATTGGGGGTTTTGTTCTTCGTATTCTCAGATATCTTTGAGACACTTAGTTTCAATATCTTTTGCTTTCTTCTACGTTATCTTTAGACTTGCGTATCTATTATGATGCAGATTGGAATGGTAATCCTAATGATTAGAAATTCATTACTGGGTGGTGTATTTTTCTTAGTGATTCATTTGTATCATGGAAGAGTAAGAAACAAGATGTTACATCTCGATCGCACCATGAATTTGACTATTTGTAAAATTATTTGACTGTGTTGGTTACTTGCAGATATGAGTGTCTATGCGAAAGATTTTTCGCCTAACAATAAAAGTATTATTCGTATTGTTTGCAACTCTGTTTTCATGAGCAAACCAACCATATTGAAACAGATCGTCATTTTAGTCGTTATCATCTTCAACTTGGCACTATATCTTTATCATTTGTTCCTTCGGCTCTATAGATTACAGATAAATTTATCATGCCACACTCCATTTTATGCTTTCGTTTTTTATTTGAAAACTTTCAATGCATTTAGTTGTAATATTGTGAGTTTGAGGAGGATGTAACATAAATTCATCTACTTGTGACTTCTAGGATTAACTTTGTGTATATATAATACACCTATTATAACATTTTATATACCATCAATACTATATAATCCTTTTCTTCATACATTTATTTTTTTTTCTACGATAAAAATGTAAATATTCATGGAAACTCGTGTGTTTTTTTCTAGTTGAAATTAATTATTGATCAACGAGAATGATAGATAGTGGACTATCTTTTCATAATAATTATTTGATTTCCTATCTTCATTTTTTCCATTGTCTCATTGATTATGCAAGAGAATATTGAAAAGGTCCAAGCCCTAAGACCATAGTCAAATGCAGCATGCCCTTTAATTCTTTGGTTAATAATTTTTAAGATTAGAAGACACAATTAGGACCCTTTTGATTCGTCAAATTGTCAGTAATTTAGATTAAATTTTCTTTTTGTCTGTGAGCTCACTGTGCAAGTAGTCCAATCCAACTTGAATGCTTAGTGCCTCATCACGGACTTTCCCTTCTTTTTTATTATTCAAACTTTTTATATAAAAAAACATCATGGACCCCACAAAAAGCACAAAACAAAAAATAATGATAAAATTCACATGTGCTGTGTTAAATATAATTTTTTTCTGTATCTTTTTTAACACAATGGTCCACTGCATTCTTCTAAACAGTGACCATCAAACTTTTGCCATTGAAAAAAAATATCTGCCGACTTAAAAGCAACATCCATAAGTAAAATAATTAATTTTCCTTTCTTTCGATTAAAATAATCGATGGTTGGTATATCAGATTGTCAACTGTTCATCATAGATTCTGGAATCAATTCTGCACTTTAATCTTAGTATGTACCAAAACCTATATATTTTGGTTCCTACTTGTTGCATCTTTGTCTTTATATATTTTTTTAAAACTATTATATAAAACAATAAAGCCTGATTTTTAAACATTTTTTCGTGCAATTTAGAATATAATTTGTTTTCATATAAGAAAATAAAGATAATGTCAAGTGTACGGGGATGATGATATATATTATCTATCTTGATGATGTATGACGTGGAAAACAAATTAACAAAATTTCAAGAAATAATTTGACATATAAAAAAGGTAAAGTTTCAGTGAATAAGTGTATATATAAATTTATTTTATGAAATTAAATTAGATTTAATTTTTTTTAATATATTATTAAAGTTGATCAAATATTATCAAGCCATTTACAAATAGATAGCTACACGTTGGAGATGTTTGACACAATTTATTTCCTCTATAGTGTTTCTTTTTTTGTTTACTATTGAGTCATTAATAAAAATCATTATATGATTATATTTATTCTTTTTAATTTAGCCAACATATAAAAGTGGAGGTACCCACTTGAGAAAAAAAAACATGGGAATTGCTGGTTCAGTTGTTGCAAGTGTACCATTCATTATTGTGCACAGTGGAATATACTTATTGGTTGAGTGTACATCCAAATATTTCATATCATTTGGAAGAAAAGTTAAAAATAATTTATATATTTTTCTATTGATATACGTAATTTAAAAGTAAAACTGTGACAAAACTATCAAAACTTCAAAACGGGTAATATTTAAAAATATTATCTTTAACAGATTTAAAATATATATTATTGATTTTGGATTCTAACTTTAGTTCATTACCTTATAAGATACAAATATTGTCTGTCAGATTTGATAATTGATGAGTTTGCCAATGACAAATGCTGAAAGCCACAGATGAAGTTATCTTCTGCCAACATCAACCTAGGAACCATGTCCGATGAAGCAAATAGGGTTAGAAGCATGTTCTGAATGCAAACTATGACATATAATACATGAATCATATTCTACCCTACTTTACAAGAACATAATCATATACCATGAGAGTCACAAAAACAGTGGTCACCATTCAGCAAAACCACAATCTCATCATTCTGAAAAGTATTCCTTTGGCCATGAAAATATAAAGCTCTTGTAGGGAATGCTTCCTGGGACAGCACCACCTGATGAAAGCCATGAATCAGGAAAAGAGAAACATAACCATTATCTTGTTACAAGCACAACATCTGCGAAAAAAGTGAACATGATTTTCACTTCCAAGAACAAAATGTTCATCGTGCTGAAACCAGGTATATGAAAGACAAATTTCTGCTTTTGGAGGGAGTTAAGTAAGGAAGGTGATGATGCTTACCACAATACAACACAATTCCGACATCAAGTTGTTTATAGTGTTCATCAGAGTAAAAAACATAGATACTGGTCGTGTTTATGAAAATGACAGTGGTAAAACTTTTAAATTATTATAGGTATACCAAGTAATTAAAGTTAAGAGATGAGACGTAAAGTTTGACATGCATAATTTGAGATCTGATTTTGAAATCTGGAAGGAATATTTAATTAGAAGTTAGGTCTGATTAAGAAGAGGTTAATTAATCTTCCAATACTAATGTTTGGAATGAACGAAGAGGCGAGAGATTTTAAGAATTTTTAATGTGATAAACACAATCAAAGTCATTCAAATATTGGCATCTGTCACCTTCAGAAATATATTGGCATGTGTCTGTCTCATACATGATGAAAATAAACCAGAAAGAATCTTCAAATGGTTTTGTTTTTCTCCTTCGGTACTTTTTACTTTTTTTATTTGAAGGAGTAAGAAGAATCTTTTGTTGAGAAAGGTGCACATACTCAATATAAAATAAGGGAATGAATTTTCTTCCCTTGATTAAGTTAAGAGACCAAATGACATTGGCATCAAAAAGGACAATAACGATAAAATTAGTAGCAATAATACATGTAAATACACTTTTTATTTCTAGTTATATATATATATATATAATATTTGATGAATACTCATAGACTGTATAAACACCAAATTATTATAAGGAAACTTTAGAATATATAATGTTACAAGAATATCAATTAAAAAATTGAACTAGATAAAATAAAATTAATTATTTTCAATCTTATATTTGTAAATTAATTATATTCAGTTTTACTTGCTTCATACATTGTCTTTAAACACATCAAAACACACACAGCTATTAAATATTATGTTTAAAATTTATTTTAAACGTAAAATCAAATTAAAGAAAACTTAAAAAAAATATATATTTAAAAATTTAATAAAATAATTTATTTTAATAAAAAATAATTTTGATTAAAGCCACATCATTTATTAGAATATTTAAAGAAAATATCTATACTGCACAAATTTATTTTATCTCCCAGTCAAAAGAGCGAGCTGGCTGCACAAAACAAAGAAAATTACGCAATCGCACGTCCTCTCATGAAACTTTCTATCTCTCACAATTGCTTTTACCTTTTCTAAATTAAAAAAAAAAATAAAAAATCATTCACCTCACATCTGAGAGGAAAAAGAAAAAGAAAATAAATATATTTTTGTTTCTCACGTTTTAATGAAATTTAAAATTACTCATTCTTCAAAAATTTTGACCAATTTAGTCTTTCATCTTTAAATATGAGTAAATTAGTCCTTTTAATCAAATTTTGTTAAATTTATTTAACATTACAAACGTATTTCAGGATAGTATTTGAATTGTTTTCACCATTTGACACATTTTCGCTTTAATGTTAACTCAAATATTATCATAAAATACGTTTAAAATATCAAATAAATTTAACAAAATTTGGTAAAAATGACTAAATTCACGTATTTCTAAAAATGAAGGACTAAATTGATATAAATTTTCGAAGAGGAACTAATTTTAATAATTTTAAAATTCACTGAAACTTCAATAACCAAAAACATATTTAACCAAGAAAAAATATAGAAGATTTTTTTTTTCACACAATAAGTAGTCAATTCATAAAACAATAAGGCAAAATTCTAGGATTTTATTTTAGAAAATATTTTTATTTTGAATATATATTTCAATTTTAAAAATTAGTTATTATTTTAAATTAAAATAAAATATTGCAAGTATTTTATATTTATATTATGTTATATATTATTTTATATATAAGATATATCAATAAAATACAAGCTATTCTATAAATCTCATATATTTGTCATATATGTCATATCTTTCATATTTTTAGAAGTCCTACAAATTTCAACTCAGAGTCATTATTCTTGCAACATGAAGAATGAAAAAAAAATCTCACATATCACTATTCACTATTTGATCGTGAAAGCTACTCTTTGATGGTTAAACTATTATTTATGAACGGTAAGAATGTAAGTATATCTAGAAGGACTATAATTATAAGAAGTCGAAAGAAAATGTTTAGGATTATGATGTCCGTAAATTAATTAAGTATTTTTTTCTTACTTTTATTCAGGTGGAACTTGTATTTTATAGACTTTAGCTAACTTCTTTTTTACTCAAACTCTTAAACAACATCATCTATCTCTTTAAGCTTCGTATTATCTTTAATTAGTTCAAAGAACTTACAAGTTATTCATGCTTTTCGTCTAAGTTTCCAAATGATTATTTCTAAGCGATTTTATCTAATTCGAAGTAATTAATACATCATATAACCCACAACGTTAGATTGGTTATAATCTCTTTTAACAGGTTATTAGTAGAACTACCCTTACAATTAACATAATTAGTTATATTACAAAATAATAATAATATTATAGTTAGAGGAGTATTTTGAACTCATAAATTACATTCAAACTAATAAATTCAAGATAAATATTTCATAAAAAAAAACAAGTATTAAAATAAAAAATATCTTAAAATTTATGTGGTTTGTTTCCATTTGGAGATGACATAAGGAAAACTTTTTATGTTATGGTTTGTTTCTCTCTTTTTCACAGTGATGTGAAGTGAGTCACTAAATAATGAATAAAGTGTGAAAGTGAATTAGAGGTATTTGTTTGTTGTTTAAAGTATGCACGCGTGATGCCATCTTATCACAAACAAACATCATATCAAAACTACATTTTCTAACCCAAATAAGCTACGTAAGAACTGTATCAAAATGATAGGTTAAATATATTTTTTGTCCCTTAATTTTAAGGGAATTTTGAAATTAGTCTATTTCAAAATTTTAAACTAATTTAGTCATTTATCTTTCGAAATATGTGGATTTAGTTATTTTAATCAAATTTTGTTGAGTTTATTTAACATTTCAAGTGTGTTTCATAATAATATTTGACTTAATATTAAAGCAAAAATGTGTTAAATAGTATAAACAACTTAAAAACAATCCTGAAATGCATACGAAACATCAAATAAATCCAACAAAATTTGATTAAAAGAACTAAATCCACGTATTTTGAAAGATAAAAGACTAAATTTGTCCAAAATTTTGAAAAGACTAATTCTAAAATTCACCGAAAATTAAATGACCAAAAACATATTTAACCCTTATACAATCATAAGGAAAATCAAATTAAAAAGTTAACCAAATAATGAGATTTGTAAAGGCTTTTCCATTAAACACCTCCAAAATTTATTTACGCACTTCCAATTTCCAAAATGACCATTTCACCCTTTTATAAAACGACTTGCAAATTATTTATTTTTGGAATATAATTTCCATAATAAGATTTTTGGAATAGAATTTTCAGAACATATGAAATAAATTTCTAAATATTTTTTCAAAAAAGAATTTCTTGAAAAAGTTTTACAAAATGAATATAATACCTTCGAAAAAATAAAGTTTTCAGAACTCATGAAATTTATAGAACGAGTTTTTTTCCACAATGTATTATCTTTCTCTTTCTCGATCATGTGGTACAACGAGGAAAAATATTTCTTTTAGCGTAGGGGTGCATTTAGTAAAGGATGCAGAAAGCAAAAACTTATGTCAAGGATCAGGCCCGTGGACCGGTCCATACTTCTGAATTCATGAATAACATTTTCTTTCTTCACTGACTTATAGCTATAATAAATAATGTTTTTACTTAAATATTTTTCACTATTATATAAATAAAAATTTCATTTCTTTCAAAATATGTCAAAAAACTACTAAATTACGTATTTTTAATGGGTTACGAAACTGTTTATTCAAAAATTATATTCTGGAATTACTGTATGCATAAGCTTGAAATTATTTTTTCTACAGTAATTTATATACCATGTAATATATAGAATGACATTTTTGAAATTATTTTCTAAGTTAAACAATACATAACTATATTTTGGATTCGAGATTATAAAATTTGAAATACATACGAACTATAAAATATGAAATATATTGTAAATCATATAATCTACTACATATTTATGATTTTGAAATTATCTGTAATTTAAAATATAGTTAGAATCATATTTCAGATTTTGAAATGCGAAATTTAAACATAATTTTGAATTGATTATGATTTATTAAGAGAGAAAAAAAAAATTACATTATAGGGAATGGCTTTAAATTTACCTTATTTTCTTCTGAACATGCGTAATTATTCTACAAGTTTATATTCAGCATGTGTTTGATATATAAGTTGTAGCAGTAATTTTAATTTATAGAAAAAACTAAGGTGCATTTAACATGACACTAAAAGGTGTAACCTGCATAATTTAGATTTTTTGTTAGTTTCTTTTACTGTTTTTTATTATATCTTATAATATATTAATTATCACTAATTTTGATATTTTAAAATATATTAAAAAAATATTTAAAATGTCAATATCGTATACTTTTTAATGCTTAACAGATGAAAAAAAACAAAAATAGTAAAGAATCTCTACTCCATCCTAATCACTGAAAATTGTATAAAAAACAACATATTTTGACACTGTTTCGGTGAGCACCAATTTTAAGGTAGAAGACTAGTCTACGTGGTCCATTTTTAATGGTAGAGGAAAGTTATTTTCACACCCACCATTTTTTCTCTTGTATCCTTTACCAACCTCTAAATAATAATAAAATATTAAATTAAATTGCATAATTAAAATATAAATTAAATCATTAAATATATAAGTACTTATATGCAATCTCTCTAACTTAATTCTTTCTTTTTTAAGACATTATGATCATTGTTAGAGAATTTTATTAGACAAATTGAAAATATATTTCATTTCTTGATATGGTGTATATGAAATTTAACAATAACAAAAAAGTTGTTATGAGTTTTTTGTTGGATGAGTGCAACGTTTTCAGGCTGGTTTGTCTGACGTGTTGCGTAAAATTAAAAGGAAAAGTAGCCAAAAGCATGATCCAATTGTTTGCAACGGTTCTCTAACTTTATGGAAACCAATCTTTTCATGCTTCTTCTATGTGTCTTTATATGTTATGCATGTTTGGCATCAAATTTTTATGAATTATTTTATTTTTCTAACAAAGAAATTTTCACAATCATTATAAGAAATACATAATTATTGATGAAATTTTAAAATAAAAAAAAAATCTATCGATAATATAAAATTTGTTGACAAATTTTATTGATAGATTTTAAATTTTTAATTATCGATGAATATTTTTTGTATTGATAAATTTTGTTAATAATTCATATTTTTATAATCCAAAAATATTTTTGTTGATAAATATAGGTGTTAAAGTTCTGACTTTGAGTTTTGCTTATGTTGTACTAAAATCCGTCGATAATGGATTGATTTTAATTTTATTAATATATTCGATAGTAAATCAATTGATATATTTTTTTAAAAAATCATCAATAAATTTGTAGGTAATTGATTTTTTTTAACATCATGATAAACTTATCAGTATTTTTTTAATTTATTAATAAATTTATTTTTTAAAAATTTATCAAGAATTTTGCAAATAAATTGGGTGTCAATCTTTTTGTTAAATCTAACAAAATATTTATTACAAATTAGTTGAAGAAAAGTGAGGAAAAAAAAAGAGGAAGAGGGAAGACGATTGTAAGTGATATCTGTAACGGTAGAAGTAAAGACAATAAATACGAATGAGAAAGATGAGGAATAGAAGGAGAATGAAAATGAGAAGGATGAGAAGAAGAATGGGGAGAAGAAGAGTAGATTGAGATATTTATTAAAAAATAATACTGACAAATTATGATAGTTGATAATTACAGATATATTTTAATGATTATTTCGTCGGTAACTATTAATATTTTTTTATTAGTCGATAAAATTAATCAATATATATTTTACCAATAAATTTTCAATTGTCAGTAAACAATTAATAATTTTGATTAGTACCTAATTTGAAATTAAGCTAATCATGGTATAACTAACTATTTCGTGATTATTTACCGAATTTACATTTTTATGCCACCAAATGCATGCAAAAGCATCATTTACTAAGCTCTTAATCAATTATAATTAATCACATGTAGCTATTGCCGAATGTTGAATCCGTGATGAGAATTATAAATAGGTAATTAATTGTTGTGGTTGAGTGTGATACTCTATTTTCAACCAACCGTGCAGTGTTTGGCACCATTAATAATTAGTATTTTATAAATTAATATTTATTAGGGTTTCTAAATTCATACACTATCTTTCCTTCAAAATAATATCCAACCATAATTTCAATACCAGATACTCACAAACCTTATGCTAAACCCAATTCTATTAGTAACAATATTTAATTTCATATACACTTCAACTCTCTATCATGTTACAAAATTCACCATGAAATATATGCACTCGATGGTATACATTATAACGATAAGAAGAGGATATTTAGTGAGTCCATTAAACTCATATTACTAATTTGCGAGTGGGTTTAATTTTTGTAAAAATATTTTAGAAGTAACATTTTTTTTTAACAAGTAACTTCGGCTAAATTATAACTTATAGTTTGTAATTTATTTATTTATTTTTATTTTTCCTCTCATATTTTAATTATTAGTGTTTATTGAGTTATTAACAAAATTTAACATTACAAATTGAAATAACTTATGTTTTATTCTATGTGAAAATTATACATAATAAAATTATATAAAAAACTCAATATTATAAAAAATAAAAAATAAAGGTTTTAAATTTATGAAAACGAATAAAAATTAAATTTAAGTAATATTTATTGTATTAATCAGTTTAACTAACATGATTTTTTTTTTCAAATGTAAAAAGTATATAAAACTTTGAAATAACGAATAGAAGAATAATTTAAAATAATGAATACAATAATAAAAATGAAAAGTTTAATTATTTCTAAAGAAAATCTAAAAATTATATACATAG
>Ga0099823_1008045_pt1 | contig 10737 bp, 4 predicted proteins | sample CowpearedBW_FD_76831 | JGI IMG/M metagenome (GOLD analysis project Ga0099823, IMG submission 76831) | Root nodule microbial communities of legume samples collected from California, USA - Cow pea red BW | ecosystem: Host-associated > Plants > Roots > Nodule | place: USA: California | collected... | reverse complement strand
TTATATATTTTTATATATATATATATATATATATATATATATATATATATATATATATATATATATTACCAATTCAAGTTAGTATTTAATTTTTATGTTTAATGTTTGATAGGAATTGTTTTCATACTTGATTTGTGATTCTTAAAATGTTGAAAAATATTTTTAGAAACTATATTTGAAATTAAATATCTAATGGATACTTGTATGATTCATCAAAATTTTAGACTCTTAAAATTAATACATAATTTAACTTTTTAGATATTCAAGGGATTGAAATTTAATGAGTTATCATATACTCAAATTCACTAGAGATAGGATATTGTGGGTTGATTTAACATGAATATGGAATTGAGATGATTGATGATGTATGAGAGTGAAGTAGATAAAGTATAGTCTTGACAAATCGTAAATACACTATGTTAAATTATAGTTGCACACCAACTGTTTGATAAAATACAAAAAACAAAAGTTTCTATTGTATTTTTGTTTTATTTGTTGTTTAATTGAGTTGTCATGTGTTGCAAAAGTCAATTGAGAAAAAACAATAAAATACTCATTACTTGTTAGATTGTGACCGATGCACTTGTCGTGTTGGTTTTGTGATTAGGAGGTAGTTTCTTCCTCTTCATATGTCCCACATCCATGCTACGTTGAATGATGATTGTGACCATATGCTAAGGATGGTTGTGACTATATGCTAAGGTTTTAGATTTTGGTCAAACCTTATCTCTAAATTGATAGGAACAGTCTATCTCTAATAGTGGATTAGGATTTGGGTGAAATTTAGATAGGGTGATGTTTCTTTTCTGTTTGAGGTGCATACTTTTCACCCACATCATATAGTGTTATTCTTTGTTATGTACTTTGAGATATACTTTTGAAGTTACACTCATACATAACTTTATTTGCACCCATCCAACAAGAGGTTTATTGTAATGATAGGTGTCCAGGAATCAAATTTTGATACCAATTGTTAGAATTAAGCAGTTACCACTAAGCCAAAATTTATAGTCAATAATCAGAACACAATTTTTTTTATTTAAGAGTGTAACCGTCCAAACGTCATGATTTGATTGTAACCCGAGATACTTAACTTCCGTCACAGGACATTGATGTCACATACAACACATACGAAGAAAACATAAAAACATATCATCATAGTTGGAATTTTTTTTCTTCAGGATTTCTAATATCTTAAGTTATTAAAAAGTAATTTTTCTTTTTATACATTTCTGAAAGAAAATCATGTAAAGTGACTGTTTATTTACTTCATATGTAAATAGCAGGAAATCTGTGTTTCTCTAGGTTAAACTCAAAAGAACATTAAATATAAGAAAAACACGATAAGAGTTTTTTACGAAGAAATAAAAAGCAAAATTGAATACGTAAGAAAGGGATAACACAAGACACAAGAAGACTACTGTGAAGAAGAAGGTAACATGGTCCAACTGTGTTTTCTTTGTTCCTGTTTACTTGAATAGCATTTGATGCAGCAGGTATTGAAGCATTGGATCTCTCCTCGGGGCGAGGGAAGATTTTGAGATGTACCGTGTTGTTTTCTATGTCACGTCGTAATCTTTCTTCTTCACCCTTCTCAGTTATGGCTTCGTTATCATCACCATACCTTTATTTTTCGCCAAACAAATTCTTGCAGTTCTTCCTGCGAGATGCAGAAGGTGTCTGGTTTCTTATATATGTTTTGTTTGTATTAATTAAAGTTTTGATTTCCATCTAATAATTTTATTTAAAATGTGGAAAAAGGAGCTGGCAAAGAGAAAGAGAATGCATGAGTTACGGTTAGGGTGGGAAGGTTGAAAGCTTCGTCATTGTTGTCTCACTGCAGAAGGAAGATTCTTCCATTTATGGCCAAATATTGCATTACTTCTCACGCCACGGAAAGTGCTGTGCCGTTAACATTTGCTATTATTTTATCATCAGGTGCTCTGCCTCCTCTGTTTAATAATAATAATTAATAATAGTAATAATTTCTCTGCTAAAAGACAGATCATGTGTCTGCTCTTCTTTTCTTTCCTGGCTTTTAGTCTGCTTTTTGAAAAAGGATAAAAACAAAAAACTCCACAATTTTATTCTTCAATCTCTACAAATTTAAACCCTGATACAAATAATAAACCAGGGGTAGCTTCATACCTGTTAGGGCAAAATACTTTCCATACAAACATGTGTTATTGGAAAATTTTCGTTTTTAATATCATAAATAAATTTACATGTTTGAGTTTTAATTACATCCACCTGTTCATGTCATAACATTCACCTGAAAAATATCAGTTTATATATGTTTATTCGTGGTATTAAAATAAATTAAATTTACTACATTTCTAACTCCTAACAAATACATGGAGCTGGTAGATTTATTATACATGATATGTGATAAAAATAGTAGATTTAGTAGAACCAGTATTAATATATTTTGTTTTTATTATAATAAATCATTAAAATTTTAGTATAACAATTTTAATTATATTGTTGCATTTGAACTTCGTTAATATTTAATATAATTGAGTGTATTCAATATACTGCTAAGTATTTATTTATTTTTTAATAATTATCGTATATATTTATTAAAAATAGTATTAATGTTGATATTTGATTAACCTTAAAAATTAATGAAATTATTTATTGTGACATCATTTAGTAGAATAATTCTAATAAATAAAGCATAACATAATTATAAATAATTAGAGCACTAGACGGGTAGTATAGAAAAGTAGCTATTACAATTATTTATAATATACTGAATAAAAGAAAATCAAGGCATAAAACAATGTTATAAAGAGAACTTAAACATGAAATAGTTTGGCAAAAAAATTGCTCAACAAAACAAATAATTACAATTAAAATTGTTCTTCAAAATGGTGCTCCAAAGAGCAAAAACTGAAAGATGATACTCAAAAGAATTGCATAAACGCACCAATTACACCAAGCTAAGCAATATCAACTATCCAACTATCCTATCACACAAGATAACACTCTAGACTCAATTATCTAGATCTAGACATTGATGTATGATTCTTGGTGGTTTTTGCACTTATAGTGAACTCTACTACATGTTGAGTCATTGTTAATGGATTTTACTCTACCACACAAGGTTAGTCTCTTTAACCGTCATAAGAACCCTGGGGCTGTTCTTAAAGACAAGACCTCCTGTCCCTCTCACCACATGACTCATTCCACTCTACATGAATCTTGAATGAACATTAAAGTATCAGGATAAACCTTCCGTACTTACCCCTTACATCAATGAACACACTACTAATTAAATCAAATAACATTTCCTCCATGGAATCTCCTATATTCTCACACAAACATTTGAAAACACACATTAAAAACCATTGAACATATGTCTCTCTTGGAAAATAATTAATTATTATAATTTTTATCCAATCCAACTTAACAACACATTATGCAAACAATTTGAGATTTTAGAAATGAAACTGCAGCTTGTGTAAAGCTCCAAAAAATTTGTATTTACATTCAAATTAAAAATAATTGAATCAATAACCAAGTGCAAAAAGAACCAACTTAATTGAATAACTATAGAGAAAGTTATGCACCAAACAAGCAACAAAGGTCAATGTTGTCAATAATCAAAACTACAGGGATCTTGTGATAAAAGCTGTTCTCACTACATACTTCCGATTCAAGATCCGAACGGTCAAAGCAAAGAACTTGAGTCTAGGATTGACTTTTAAAATTTAAGCTTGATCCAACGGTTAATGAAGTCGAAACCTTCATTTTATGAAAAGTGTGCAGTGTAGAAAAATGGGTAGCGCCACACCATATGCTTCTTGGTTGTGAGATTTTGATTTGTTCCACTTCACAATTTGGTATCTTGCACTTTTATCTTCTCAAACTCATTTCAAAGGGGTTTATAGATGATACCAAACTGAACAATTGCAACAATCAATATCTCTCATTCCAATTGCATTCTAAATTACCTAAACTCTACATTTACCAAGTCTATAAATAAGTAAAAGAAAAACCTTAGCTAAGTAATATCAAATCCTCAATTCAAACATGGTTACAACTCCAAAGTCGAACCTTGTACCATATTCTACATCACCTGCCAAAATAAAAGAGTTTCATTTTCATTCAACTCAAGAACCATATTTCTCCAAGACCCGCAACTTAATCTCACATGCATCTACTTTCAACATGTCACTATAACCCACCAAATTCAATACATGTACATATATTTCTCTTAAAATAGACAACCATAAATTCTTTGAACAAGAACATCTCTTCCGTAACAATTAACAATTTGAAAACTAAATTTTTCTTATCAATACATGGAATTAAACTACCAATTAAAAAAAATCTCCATGCTAAAAAGGAAATTCCCAAACTTGAAACAAGAACAAACTATAATTCTACAATTCAATAAAAAAACATACTAAAACACAAGTGGATAGATCCTGAACCATTTAATAAAACCAACACAAACCTTTTTAAAAGAGAAATGGGTCTTACATTTATTATATTAAAACGAATAATTATTTTGATTTTGTATATTTTCTTTCCATTTAATTAAATATATTAATCAATAAATAAAAATATAAAATACTTAGTTAATTAATTATGTTATATTAATTATCATAATTAAGTAAGTAAATATTTTAGATTTTCCCTTATTAATTATTATATTTAATTGTATAAATTAAAATATAATTACATTTATATACTAAATTAATTCATTAATAATCAATAACTAAACTAATTTGTTAATATTGATGATTTAAATTATAATAATCTTTTAATTTCTTCGTATCTTTAAAAATACACGATTCAAAAATTTTAATTATTCAAATTGTACATTTTTATTTTAGTTTCAATATCTTACACATATAATATATAATTAATTACAGCAGGTTATTAGACTAATTCATTGTTTGACCTTTATTTTTTATTTTTCATATATTATTGATTCTCGTTTTTAATAAAGTTGTAAGAAAAGAACCATTTTTTATTCAACATGTATAATTTTATTTGGTTAGGTAAATTAAATTTTTATTTAGATATTTTCATGCGCAGAAAATAAGTGTTATGTTATTTACTTATTAGGTACGTTGACTTGACGTCATTTTTTTACCTTTCTCCAACTGATCACTGACAATTTACTCACACTTTCAAACTATATTTCGATAACTTCATAGTAAACTATTCTGTTATTTATTTAATTATTTATTAGCATAATATACATTTTTACTGTTTTACTTTTTATTTTTTTCAAACTCTCTTGATAAAATCATACGACTTCTTCAATAAATATATATAACAAAAATGTGAGCTTATGAACTCTTTCAAATTGTTTTTACTTAAATGAATTATTGAAACACAAAAATATTATTATATTCAACTGTTCTTTTAGAGATTGTTTGTAAATTAAAAGTTGTTGAATCTTTCTCATATTTTAACTGTCTTAAATTTGAGGAGATAAGTATAATATAAAAAGGACTTCATAATAGTTTTGCGATATGGGGAAGTTTTTGGGCTTAGAATGTGTATGAGTTGAGGTACTATTTACGAGGAGGGAATGGTAGATTATTTGTGTTTGCACTACAATATTTGGAATTATTTAAAATTATGGAATGTTGAGAATTTAACCATGAGTTTAAATTTTATACCGAATAGATATAAAAAAATTGAATATCATATAAAAAAAATACTTTATTGTTTTTATATTTTAAGTTAAAAAAATCCAATTTTTTATATAAGTTGGACTAATTTCTCAATAATATTATTTATCTATTAATCGTTTTGTTATGGTATACACAAATTACCAGTACCATCACAACACAAATAAAAGAATCCAACTCCCACATTTTTGTACACAACTACTTCGTTAATTAGATTCAAATATTCATAGTGGAAACTTCATTATTTACTCATATCACATCCTTCATCGGTTTGCTTTTGATCTTTATTTGAGTCTTTCATCAACAGTTTGATCTTAGAAAATAATGAAATATAAGAAGTAATGGTTGTTAGTTCTGTAGAGGGTGTTTTTTTAGAACAAACACCAATAAAATCTGAGTCTAATCACATAAAACATTGATACTATTTTCAACTAAAATTTTAAATTAATGAATTATGGATTTTTATCTTTATATAATATTTTGCTTTTTTATTTTTAACTAATATAAGACTATTCACACTTGAATTTCTAAAGATCGTAAGATAGAAACGTCGGTGCCCGTGTTTTGTTACTAAAAGATTAAAAGTGAGAGAAAAACTTTTTCTTAAAATTTGTTATACTTGATAAAACGATATCCAGAAAAAAAGTTATAATTGGTGGGCGAAAGATATCGCTATCAAGTGGAAGAGTTATATGGAGTAATGGTATGATTTAGTTTGTTGAAATGTGTACCCGGCGAAGTCCATAATCAGAAACCCAGAAATACAATGGGCCTATGAGGACCACTATGAATACAATGGGCCTCACTTTGCAGACCTAAGCCAATTATTTTTCTGTCGAATTCAGCATTACGATGCCATGGTCCATGCTCAGTGCCAACAGATTCTGAGTGATGAAGCAAATACATGAGTGTCAGATTTTACTAAGGAGATTTCACCGGGGAGAAATAGAACAACACCAATAAGATCTAAGCTTAACCACATAAGACACTATGGGTCTTTATTCTTATATAGTACTCTACTTAAACTCACACTTGAATTCCTAACTATGAGTTCGAATGTGACAACAAACAAAAATGCAGAAAAGAGGATGCAATGCAACCAAAACATTGTTGGTATCACACAACTTCACACGCTTTTAATTAAATTTCAGTTGTGAATTCTGCTACTGTGCCATAGGCCTCCTGCACCTGCATAAAGATTCATATCTTATAATTATTGATTTTTAAAACTAACATAATTGTTTTTAACCGAAAGAATTTTATGAAGAAAAACACTCACCTACAATTACTATGAATACGATGATCGTTGAAGCATCATAATTAGAACTTTAGGTTACTTTTTATAAACTCGTGCATGCTGTCTGTCTATGCGTTACTGCTTTGCCTTCTGAACAGGGGACAGCGTCGTCCCCTCAAAAAAATGTTTACACTTGATATTAATGTTGTTGTTTGAATGCATCATAAGTTTTTTAAATTTTTTGATGTTGACCTGTTTAACAATTCATAATAATAATCGTTAAAAAAAATACCTAATATTTAAACAAAGTTAAAATCTTAAATATAAGTTTTATAAATAACAAAGTTACGTCTCCTTGGAAATTTGTCTAACTTGAATTAACCATCATGAGTAATGACATTGTTAGAAGGAAAATTTTCAAATTTAATATCATTAATGAATTTGGAGGTGTAATAAGTATTTTATAAAGGTGAGTATTTTATTTTTATATTTTTATCTTTGTAATTTTTTACTCTTAATTTTTTTTACACTTGTAAAAAATAAAATTATTTGAATATTTAGGTGTAGTAATTTGATGTATAAATTCAAAACAATTATTTTAACATGTATATATAAGTTATAATTAAACTTATTTACTAATTTGGTTTCAAATTGAAAATGACAAAATTGGATCATTTTAAAGAATTGAGGTGTTAAATTGAATAAAAAATTTAAATAGAAGACTAAATTAAAAACAACTATTACCACTGTCACGTGTTATGACTGTAAACCGCCACGTGGCACGACTATAACCTGACACGTGATAATTTATAAATTTTTAGAAAAAAAATAAAAAATTATATGGCTTGACACGTGTCTTGGAGCGACACAATTTTAACTCCAACTTAATGGATAGAATCAAATTGAACTCTTTTAAATACTTGAGATACTAAATTGAACCAACAAATAATAAATATACCAAATTAAACTAAACCAAAAAATTAGAAAACCAAATCAGTAATTATATCTTTAGGTAATTAAATGCATATTTAATATTTAATAATTGTCCTGAATGTGTTTATTAAAAGAATAATTCAAAAAAGCATTTTATAGTGTACTTTTGTTTATAAAGTTTAAAATTTAACATTTTTTAATATCAAATATATATTAATATTAATTTTTTAATAAAATTATGTGAGAGTTAATAAAAATTGAATGTATACTAAACTGTAATCATTTTTCATAGAGTTTAAATAAAATTATTATATTAAAAAGGTAAAAATAAAATTGTACTAAAAATAAAACACATAAATAATAATTATAATAAATCGATTATTTATCCGTTGTCCATAATTTTTACACACTATATCAGAATAAATATAGAAAGATGGAAAGTTATCCGATAATTAATAAATAATGAATAAGTTTTCATTAACTATAAATACAAATCGTTGTTGAAAATGGAATGCGTTCTGAACACTTAAAATATTTGGATAAATTTAATTATTTATTATTAATTTAATAGTTAATATTATTGTGACATCTCATTTAATGGAATAACTCTAATAAATAAACTTTAACATATCATAATAAAATAAGCAAATAGCTGAAAGTATATCATAATTTACCCATCACAATAATTCCAAAATACACCTAAAACAAAAATATCATGGGCACATAACAATACCATAATAATGTCTTAAAACATAATACAGATCGGTAAAAGATTGTTCAACAAAACAATAAATTACATAAGACCAATTTTTCAAAAGATGCTCAAAAGAGCAATAACCAACACGCCTAAATTACACAACAACATCTTCATTGTTTTGATGATCACCACGAATCTCCATCTCTGCTCACACTAATATTTGGTGATCATTGAAAAAAGGAAAACACAACAAGAAAACAAATACAGAAAGAAAGAAGGATAAACTAGTGTATTTAAGCATTCATACATAAATAGAGTTACATAAGCACATCACCCAATAAACACATACATGGAGAAAAGAAACATTAATGTGCTTGATATCCGAATTATGCGCTTGATATTAACTCACAAAGTTTTCACTCAATGAAACACCCAACTGACTCTTGACTTGATATCTGGATTTTGTGTCTGATATATAATTCTAAGGAAGCATGCATCTGTTTTGATTTCTAAACTCGGTAGAGTCTAGCCACAAGGGGTTATCACCCAATCAATGACAAGGTAAATCCCAATATGTCTCAGGTTCAAACACCTTCCAAGATTAGGATCTCCTGCCACTCTCACCACATAACCACTCTACTCTACATGAGTGTGAGTGATTATTATAGTTTAGAATACCTTCCTTATCTAGACATCTCTGATATCAAGGCATACACTAACCACACCATTACCAATAATTCACCTTAAAACTCTTTTATCATTAACATTCCACATGTTATCTCAAAATAATTGTCATTCCAAGCTAAACACATCAAGTAAGTACATGTGAAAAAAATGTCACATCATTCATGCATAGCTTCATACATTATATTTTTAACATTAACTCACTCAGTCACAAGTTAAAATAAAGAATTAAAATTTTGCAGTAATTCTCATTTAAGCTAGACTGATATCGCTTAAGCTATAAATTACCCGCTTAAGCTAAAATTCAAACAAAGAACAAAGTGGAATTATTCTATTCTCGCTTAAGCTATATTCTTCCTTTGGGCTAGACGGATCTCGCTTAAAGTAAAAATTATCGTTAAAGCTAGAATATTAGGTTTTCACTGATTTCAGCATACAAAAACAAAAAATTCCAAACAATAACAAAAAAAAAAAACACAACCACAAACATCAAACCAACATTTTAAGTATGATTGAAGACCAAAAACATGCAAGACACTTAAAACAGGTTTTAAAGCCCTATCTTTCCATACTTCGAAACTGAAGCGAACTTGCGAGGAGAGAGTCCTAATGGAAGGAGCACCACAACTCCATTAACAAACTAAATAACTTTCACATGGACAAAAATGAGTCTCTAAAGAAAGAATCCAAGATACCAATGCAACCGAACTATAAAAAAAGGGAGATACGAATGTTTAATATTCAACTTACTTTGAGAAATTAACTATTCAGTTTAATCTGTGGAGTACGAAGCAAAGACTCAAAATTCAGCCTATGTTTCATGAAAGGTTTTCAGTTAAGTTAGAGGAGAAAAAACAATGACTATGAAGGAAAGAGAAAGTTCAGAAAATAAGAGAATAAAAAGCTAGAAAGATTTCTAAAAATAAGAAAACAAGTGACTGGGCTTTAAAATTATTATTATTATTATTATTATACTTATTTAAAATAAATAAATTAACATTTTCGGTCCATATCTTTAAGAAATATAATTAATATAATGTTTAAAACAATACATATGTATGTTGTTCCTAAATTTAAGGACATGTCTGTGACAACATTTCCCAAAGAGGACATGTTTAAAACAATACAAAGAGATTGTTTGTTCCTTTTGTGAAATATTTAAATTTATAATGAAATGAAATTTCAAAAACAAATATATAATCTGACTCTTTTTCAAAGTATACGCATATATTCTTCTCTCAATTTACAGCCAATCTTTCTTCTCTACCTGTTACCTTTTTTCTATCCCTTTTTTCACCATTAGAACACTTTGTAAATTGGCTTAGTGGAACACTTAAAAAATAAAGGGTTAAATATGTTTTTGGTCCCTGAAGTTTCACCAAAAATTGCAAATGGTCCCTCACCGAAATTTTCTCACCGTATGGTCCTCATAGTTTTGAAATGAGTGTTATTGGTCCTTCCGTTAGGACGGCGTTACAAAAAATGGTGAGTGGCAAACGGCGTTCCACCTCAGCATGTGAGATGTTGACACG
>Ga0099823_1008042_pt1 | contig 10738 bp, 7 predicted proteins | sample CowpearedBW_FD_76831 | JGI IMG/M metagenome (GOLD analysis project Ga0099823, IMG submission 76831) | Root nodule microbial communities of legume samples collected from California, USA - Cow pea red BW | ecosystem: Host-associated > Plants > Roots > Nodule | place: USA: California | collected... | reverse complement strand
AAACCATGGTTAATATCCACATAAAAGTACATAAAAATGAAGTGGAAACTAATTTTGTTCATTTTTGTGGCTCTAGTGCTTACTAACTATTGGTATCAATTTTTCTCTTTCAGTATTAGAGTATTTTCTGTTGTTGCTGTCATCTGCACTATTCTAGTGCTTCCAGTGAATTATTATGGTAGGGACAGAATACATAAGAATATACCTTTTGAGTCACTGGAAGTGTTTACCATTGAGAATGTTAAAGAAGGTTCCGAGTGGTATGAACCCGTTACTTTTATTCTAAATGGGAATTTCCATTATGTCAAAGAGTCAATATTGTGTTGAAGCTGAGAAACAATGAACAGGAAAAAAAAGTGATTTCTTGATCTGATAACTTTTGTACCTGTTGATTATATGTTATTTCAGTTTAAGTATAACTACAAATCGATTTCCTAATATGAAATTTATTCTCTCTTATATGTTATAGTTTTTTCTTTGTTGTGAGTTCTTGAACTACTTTAAGATAATTTTTTTTTGGGCATGACTAATTAACATAATGTTAAATCTTAATGAAAACATGAAAGATGTTAAAAAAAAATTTCCCTTAAGACATTAATTTCACATCTTATAAAATCTTTCAAACTTTAATAAAGCTTAAATATATATATATATATATATATATATATTATATTTCAAATACATGATAATTTTTCAAACACTGGGTAAAAAATGAAGAGTTTTAGATAAAAGAAAATAGGCAATAGGAATGAATTTAGTTAACTTCAGAAAATTTTTGTTGCCTCAAAATCTAAAATATAGATGATAAATTAAAATGATTTAAGTAAAATTAGATCTTATTTATTATTTAATTGGGATAGCTTAACCTTTTTCTTCTAACAGCAACTGGAATTGTTTCGAGATAGAATCATTCTTATTATTTATTCTCACTTCCATTTTTAGATGATATTGTGTGAATAGTTAATGATTTCAATCTGGAACACTCCTACAAACTGCTTACTTATTGATTGTATTTATTCTTTTGCTTGATGTCAGGCTTTGGGCTCATTGTCTCGCATTATACATCATAACTTTAACAGCTTGTACTCTTCTTTACTTTGTAAGGAGCTGTGACATGTGACATTAAATCGCAAGATTAATTTCTTTATCTGTTTTCAGAGTGAACAATGCTTTATTTTTCAAATGTTTAAATATTGACTAATGAAGCGGAATAATATTCAGGAATACAAAAGCATTACTAATTTGCGGCTACTGCATATTACCTCATCCCAGCCAAATCCTAGTCATTTTGCAATTCTTGTCAGAGGAATACCCTGGTCTCCAGATCAATCATACTGCGAAACAGTGAAAAAGTTTTTTTCATTCTATCACCCCACAACATATTTGTCGCACCAAATTGTGTATAAGTCTGGTGCAGTCCAGAAACTGAAGGTTTGTCTCTTTTTGAATTTTTTTCTATTTTTATTGTGTTTACAGAATATTTCTGGAGTTTTGTGAGAATGCCATTTTAGTAGTGAAGGGCAAGTTTGATAAAGGGAAAATGGGAGAAAGAGGTACTTATACAGTTGATCACTTCTAGTTCTATTGGTTTAATACTAGTGCTCCTCGTAAAGTTATGATTAGGATTTTTTCCCGGCACATAATTGAATGAATACAACTGTTTTTCTAGAACTTTACCACAAATAATAGTCTACTTATATATTTTAGACCCTTCTAGGTACTACTCTAGGCTTACATTATAAAGATATATTTCTAGAACATGTTTCTAGAATGTCTTTAGAATATTCTAAACATAGTTAGAAATTGGACTTTGTATTATGAAAACTAAAGCCCAAAATCAAGTTCATATTTCAAAATCATGGGTCTTCACATATTCTAGTCATGTGTCCTTTCTCGCAGTGCGTATCAGTGTTCTTACATCATGGTAAACTGAAATGAGTTTTGTGACAAAAGATATAGTTGACTTGTTGTCCATCAAAATATTGGTTTACTCTTCTTGAGATGAACTCAACTCCTTTACGAGATTTTGCAACTAAATTGCATGACAAACACACGAGGTAGCTACCACATACTACAATTCACATGTGGAAAGAGTAATGATCGATTACTTCTTTGACATCCATGTGAAGATAGTGTCTCCCATGTAAAGCACAAAGCCAATTGTCCTCTTGTGATCATCCATATCTCCTCTCCAATCACCGATCAGTGCATAAAAGAAGCTTGTAATAGAGAATAGTACAAGCCAGAATTTATTGTTCCTTAATCCTCCTTTGTCGTCTCACAATTGGTTGTTCGATCCTAACGTAAGGTTCAACCTATGTTCTTGAAAAGTGTGGGATCCGCTCTATTATGCATCTTTAGCTTCATTTCACATTCTGTTGGTGTATCGACCAAACTACTGTCATCCATCTTGAGCTTTTTAATCGTCTCCTTCCATAACTTTCTTGAGTTGTGAAAATGTCTTTGTCTTCTTGCTTTACTTCAAACTCTTTTGTTACCTTTGCATAGCTTTCTTGAGAGATAAAGATGTCTTTGTCTTCTTGCTTTACTTCAAACTCTTCTGTCATCTCTTAAATTTCTTGAATGTGTTTGGATTGCTACATTTAAAGATAAAATTATCTACATTGATGTACACAATTAAAACATCATATTTTGATCTTATATAAATTGCTTCAAATATCTTCTCAAAATATAGTCATCTGTTCCTTGTTAGACTGAAAAAAAGAACCTTTTTGTCTCTCTTTCTCGAGTCTTTCAACCTATATCCCTTCGAGTTTGAGAGAGATTATCCTCATTTTTTTTGGTTCGATGTGGTCAACTATCTCGTGAACATCTTGTGCACTTAGAAGAGTCTTCATCTTATAAGGACCCAATTGTCAATAGTTGCTCTTGTTGAGAATTGGGACTAGGAATAGAACCATGCTGCTACATGCCATCTCTTTAGATAGGACCTTCAAGCTCTAATGTCAATTTGTTGAAATTGTATTTTAGTAATGAAGGGAATTTTTGAAGAATGTGAAGACTAGAATTTTGGAGGGGATATTTTAGTCATATTTGATCACTTCAAGGTTTTCTGGACTTGACACAAACTCTAGGACAACCACCCTATTTATACTAGTGGTTCCTAATAAACCTATAGGCAGGATTTTGCCAACACATACTTAATCTAATAAGTGCCTTTCTAGACGTTCTGCACAGGTACTAGCATATCAACACACTACCCTAGAATGATATCCTAAAGAGATCCTTTGTAGAACATGCTTCTAAAATGTCTCTCTAGAACATGTTAAACATTCTTAGATTTTTAGGCTTTTTGTTAAGACAAGTAAGGCCCAAAATCAAGTTTATATTTCAACAGTTTTTTTTTTCTATTTTAATGTCATAAATATTTTCATAGTTCAAGGTGAATTAGCTTGTATCAAGGCTTATGGAAATAAGTTTCTGTTTTTCTTTAATTTTTGAATTCATGCTATGCAATTTATTTGGTTATTTGGTTGAACTTTTTCCTGTACTTCTTTTTCTTAATGTTCAAATCCTAGGAACTTTTAGTTGAGACGGGTTTCCTTTCTTTTCAACATTTTCATATACGCCTCTTTTTGCATTTTGATATCCATTTTGAGATGATAAAAATATCATCAAAGCCTTTCAAGGCTACGCAATACAGAATTCGTAATAAATTTATGCATAAAATTATCAAGAATAAACTCTTTCAAGAGTTTAAGCTGTTGGATTAAGACTTATGGATGATCTTATATTTAAGGTGCCCTCAACGTGGTCGTAGTTTTTATGGCATTATGTTACGAAAATGCTCTAAAAAACTCAAGTTATTAAATGAAGGCTTATAAATAGTTATCATGGTCCTAGTTATTGAATGTTTTTCATGGTCATATTTATCTGTGACATGCCTCAGTTCCTGAATTTTATCATGGTCATAATTATTGAATTTCATTTGTACGAAGTTAGCGGAATTTCTTAATATCTATGACATCTTTCCCTGTTTCCCTATTTGATGGGGTAATCAGGCTTTTATTTATGATTCAAGAAGTACTAGTGCGAAATATATATCACTTGTGGTCCCAGGCTTGTTATATATCACTTGTGGTCTTAAGAATCTTTCAAAAATAATATAGACTTTTCAAGCATTCTTCTCTCTGTTGACATTACTGTTGTTTAAACTTTTGTTTTTTTTTTAATCTTTTTCTGCTAGGATGATGCAGAATATATGTGTAAAATGCTCAGTTCTGGTTGTGGTTCAATGGAACAGACGTGTAAGCCAAGCTTTACGCAATGTTACTTTTGTGGAGGATCCACTAATTCTTTTAAGATTATTTCTAATGAAACCGATAGTATACATGGAAGAACAGGCTACTCTGACGTGCATTTAAATGCAAGAAAAAAGGTCAATTTCTGGCTGGATTGATTTATATAATTACAATATTAATGTGTTAGTCCGTTTCATTTTTGTGATCTAGTGAACTCCCATGATAAGAATTTTCTTGATCTAATATGAATATGTGAAACCTCTTTAATCTCTATTTGATTTTTAATGATTCACTTATTATTTTCTCTTCTGCCGCATTGTCCAATTTAAACCTCTGAAACAATTATAAATTATTTCTAGTAGACGTTTCTCTAAGCCTCCCAACATCATTTGTCCAATTTAAACCTTATGAACAAGTATAAACTATTTGTAGTAGATGTTTGTTTAGGTCTCCCAACATCATTTGTCCAATTTAAACCTTAGAAACAAGTATAAACTATTTCTAGTAGAAGTATGTCTAGGCTCCCCACCATCATTTATATGACCTTTTAATGTGAAAATAGAAAAGGCAAGTTACTTATCTAAGCTGCAGGAACATGACAATGAAGGCATCGCAAAGAAGCTTCACTCTTTTTTAGTCAGTGGAACAAAAGTCGTTCTTGGACCAGCTCCTCAACTAATATAGCTGATTAGGATGGACTGGTTCTTTATTTAAACAGTATGATAGGTTTGGTATTGTCGGTAGAAGAAAAAAACAAGGCAATTAGGACAGTTATGTTTTATAGCTGTAATAGACATTATAATTAGTCTGTTTTAGGTGTGTGGGGAGATTATGTTGTTGTATCTTAGTTTTGGTGGTAAAAGGTTGTGGAGAGTGAGGCCTCTCGAAATACCTCAGCTTTAATTGTTGTTCTTGTCTATTTCCCTAATACATTGATAAGGAATAGACCTTCATTGAATAAGAAGTATCTCTCTCTGTATACTTGTAAATATTGTTCTTATCAACTGGTATTCAAAGCATAGATCTTGGTTTTGTGGGGGTGGAAGTTAGGTTATGGTAAATACAAGAATGGATGGCTTTTAAAAGATGGTGCAAGAATTTGTTCAAGATTTTGACATAGCAGAAAATGAAAATCATAAGAGGTTCCAGAGGCCTGAAGATTTGATTAGGGGTCTCACCGTTGTGGTGGAAAAGATGTCGTGCAGAGGGAAAATTTCCAACGACGTTTCTGTGATGAACAAAGGCAGTGGAACGAGAGGGGAGGAAGATAGGGGGCATTCGGTGTCTTCCTTAAGGTGGAGGAAATTGGACATCCCTGATTTTGCAGGAGAGGAGGCTTATGGATGGACCAATCGGGTTGAAGAGACATTTCAGGTTGAAGGAAGTTATTGAGGAAGAAAGAATGTTGGCAGTCCTGATTGCATTAGAAGGGAAAGCCTTAAATTGGCTTCAGTGGTGGGAGACGTGCAATCCCAATCCTACGTAGGCTGCCTTCAAGGTTGTTGTTGTGTGAAGATTTCAACCGATGATCCTTTTGAAATTCTTATTGGATTAAGACAAACAGGTTTAGTGGAGGAGTACATTGAGCAGTTTGAACAGTATGTCGGGCATTGAGGAAGACTATTTGGTAGGCACCTTCTTGAATGGGTTGAAAGAAGATATCAAGGCTGAGGTGAAGTTGTATGAACCCAACAATCTTGTTGTGTTAATGATGAAGGCTCAAATGGTGGAGTAAAAAAGCAGGGTCACATCAAAAAGAGGAACTCAAAACGTTAGCGGAACCAATAATGGATACAAATAGTATTCTGTGACTATAAGTTATTCAAGGGATGGAGGGAATTCAGTGGTTGCTTGTAGTTCCAGCAAAGAAAATGGGGAGGCAGTGAATTTTCGAGTACCATGAGTAGTACTCCAATAGTGCAGCGGCTAAGAGGAGCTCCTTTTCGTAAATTGTCAAAAGAAGAATTGCTTGAAAAGATCAAGAAAGGGCTATGTTTTTGGTGTGACGAAAAGTTTGGCCCTAGTCATGTGTGCAGGAATAAACAATTGCACATGCTGCTTATGACCGAGGAGGATTTGTTTGGTTTTGTGGATTTGCAGGACAATGTTGTTAATCAAGAAGAAGATTTGGAGGAAAAAAGATAGGTCTTGCAATTATCTTTGTGTACCATGGTTGGGCTTACAACTAAGAAGTTTTGGAAGCTTTGGGGGAAAATTGAAGATTTGAGAGTGGTCGATTTTCTGATTGTGGAGCTTCCCACAATTTAATTTTGAAAGATTTGATGCCTAAATGTGTGCTAAAGCAAGAAGCTAAAATTCCATGTGGTAGAGGTGGGAGATGGGCACAAGGTGCATTGCCAAGGGAAGTGTCAAGGGTTCATTCTAGATTTACTGGGTTTGCAAATTCAATAAGCAATTTTCGTTTTCAATTTGGAAAGTGCTCACATTGTTTTGGGGTTGGAATGGTTAGCAAGCCTTAGGGAAACATTATCTTATGGGCAGTCATTTTGTTTTCTGGTTTAAAATTTCTCGGTGAGTAGTGTTTGTTGATTGAGGAATAGTTTAAATGGGCTTCCAAGCTCGTTGGGTATGATTTTGAAATTGTTTCAGACCCTGAAAGGAAAACCAAGTGGATGATGTTTTATCATGAAGGGATTATTTTATGGCTATCTCTTTGTTTCAAACAGATGAATGGGAGGCTTGGGAAGCAGAAGTTCAACAAGATGCTAAGTTGACTTCATTAATGCAAGAATTTTTGGTGAATTCTAAAGCTCATGATGACTACAAATTGAAGAATGGGAGATTATTTTATCAAGGGAAACTGGTGTTACCCAAGAAGTATTCTCACATTCCTTTTATCATCAAGGAGCAACATGAGTCTCCTTTAGGAGGCCACAATGGGTATTTTCGAACCTTTAAGAGGGTGGTCGGAGTGGTCTATCGGGAAGGCATGAGGAGAGATGTTAAAGAGTTTGTCATGCAATGTGATGTGTATCAACGCAACAAGACAAAAAATTGACCCTTGCTAGTCTTTTGCAGCCATTGCTAATCCCTACCTAAGTTTGGTCTTACATATCTATGGATTTTATTGGTGGATTACCCAAGGTTGGAGGAAAAGATACTATTTTTGTTGTTGTGGATAGACTCACAAAATATGCACACTTTTTTTCTCTGGCTCATCCCTACAAATGTGGCTTAGTTATTCCTTAGAGAGATGGTGAAATTACATGGATTCCCTTCCATGATAGTTTTGATCGAGACTAGTTGTTCTTCAGTAATTTTGGTGTGTTATTTCGCCAACCAGGCACTAAGCTTAAATTTAGCACAACCTACCATCCTCAATTGGATGGTCAAACAGAGGCTGTTAATAGTTGTTTGGAAACCTATCTTCATTGTATGATAGGCTCTCAGCCTCGACAATGGCCACAGTGGTTGCCATGGACTGAATTTTGGTTTAATACCAATTATAGTGCTTCGGCAAAGATGTCTCTTTTTAAGGCTCTTTATTGCCGTGATCCTCCCTTGCATTTAAAGGGTATTACTATTCCATCTAGAGTAGAAAGTGTTAACCAACTCCAATAGGAATGTCATGAGATATTGAAGGAGTTGAAAATGAATTTATGCAAAGCTCAAGATCAAAATCAAGTTCAGGCCACAAGCATAAGCGGGAAGTGGAATACCAAGTTGGTGATTGGGTTTATCTTAAGTTGCAGCCCTAGCTAGAAAACCCAATGAAAAACTCAGTCCTACGTTGTATGGACCTTACAAGATTAATGAGCAAATCAGGTTGGTGGCAGTCAAGTTGGATCTGCCCGCTCACAGCATAATCCATCCAGTATTTCATGTTTCTCTCCTCAAAAAGAGCAGTCCAGCTAGCTACTACCATCCAGGCCTTACCTGCTACACCCACAGAAGAATTGATTCTCAAAGTTTATCCAGAGCAGTTGTTGGATACAAGGCCAAATAGCCAAGGAGAATTGGAAGTTTTAACCAAGTGACAACATCTTCCCACCATTGAAAATAGTTGGGAAGCGACAACTTGCATTAACAAGGAGTTTCCTGAATTTCACCTTGAGGACAAAGTGAAACTTCATGGAGGGAGTATTGATAGGTTTGACATTCATAGTAGAAGAAAAAAACAAGGCAGTTAGGACAATTATGTTTTATACCTGTAACATACATTATAAATAGTCTATTTTAGGTGTGTGGGGGGATTATGTTGTTGTATCACAGTTTTGGTGGGAAAAGGTTGTGGAGAGTGAGGCCTCTCGAAATACCTCATCTGAAATTGTTGTTCTTGTCTATTTCCCTACTACATTGGTAAGGAATAGACCTTCATTGAATAAGAAGTATCTCTTTATGTGTAGTTTTAAATACTGGTCTTATCACAGTATTTAAGCCTATTTCTTTTTAACTATTTAAGAGCTTGATCTTTCTTTATCATATATTAACTTTTAGTATATGGTAAAGTGGGTCTATGCGTTAGTTAGAGTCCAACTAGAGGCCCTAGCTTAAGGTGGGCCGTGAGAGAAAAAAAATCTTTCAAGTTCCTCAACCTAACAATGTGAGTTATTGGGAGGGTTGGACTTTTGGATAAGGATATCATAGGGTGTGATTAGCTTATAAATACTGTTATTTGGGGTCATTCTCATAAGATCGTTGTCTATTAGATCGATAGATGTGTATCCAGAACTAAGAAATGCAAGAAAGTAACAAGTGGTGGAAAATATTCAATTTATTTTAAGGTTCAACGTATATTTTGCACTGGTTTGTTACTTCGTCTCATGCTTATTATATGCATTTGATTATATCTCTAATTTCTGTGTCGACATATGGTGGTCTGATACGTTAAAATACTTGTAACATCTACTACTTATGTATTAAGCCACAAATGAAGCAGTTATTACCGGGATATTTGTTTTGCCACTAATTATAGAAGTACACATATACTTGCTCTGCTTTGGTCCTAGAATCACAATTTTATGTCATTTCAAATCTGTGTTCATTTAACAAACACAATATGGACATGTTTGGACTTCAATACAGGAATGTGCAGCTGCTTTCGTGTTCTTTAAAAGCCGTTATGCTGCTCTTACGGTTGCTCAAAGTCTTCAAACATCAAATCCTATGCAATGGGTCACAGACCTAGCTCCTGAACCAGAGGATGTTTACTGGTCCAACCTTTGCATACCATACAAGCAACTTTGGATCCGTAAGATAACTACATTTGCGGCTTCTGTCACCTTTGTTCTTGTATTCCTTATCCCTGTCACATTCGCCCAAGGATTGACTCAACTCGAGAAGCTTGAGAAAATGCTCCCTTTTCTGTCAGGAATGCTTCAAAAGTAAGTTGTTGTATTTACACAACGGACAACATTTTCACAATATTTATGGATTAGAATTTGGAAACAAATAATTATGCATGAAAAGTTAAATGTTGATCTTATTAGTAAAAACATTTTTACCATGCGAAGAATTCATTTTATTTGTCTTTCTATTGAGCTTATTAGTTAGTACCATCTGCTCTGTTTGTTTTCTGACCTGGTGTTTTTATATTTGAAATACTTGTTAAAGTTACTTATTATTTGTCCTTCTACTTCACCTAATTTCCGTTTATAACTTCACTCGTATACACGTTGTTTTGCTGATAAAAGAATAATTCATTAAGTCAGAAAATATTTACAACGAGAAGGGTGGATGGATGAAAGGATACTCACTGGCATAAAAACAAAACATTAAACAACAAAGTAAAATTTGTACATTAACGCAGCAAAGCTACCCAAACCCTCCCTGTATCTGCTACGGAAATCTCATTCAAAGACCCAATTTCCTTACAACAAACAAATCCAAGTATGTAATCTTATTGAAAATCGAGAGCAGTGCAATATGTCTCATTTCAAATACATGAGTTACACATAAAGAATGTCAGAACATTGTTTTTCTGTAAGGGAGATTGTTATAAATTGTAGTTGATGATTATTTGTGCATAGGATGTGGAAGGTTAGCTTGTTAATTTAAATCTTAAGCCGTTTTAAAAATTATTGTAAATTGAGCAAGTGTTTGTTTTGCAGGAAATTTGTGGTTCAGCTGGTGACTGGTTACTTACCAAGTGTGATTTTGGTGTTATTTTTATATGCTGTTCCACCAGTGGTGATGCTATTTTCAACAATGGAGGGATGTGTTTCTCGTAGTGAAAGGAAGAAGAGTGCATGCTCCAAAGTTTTGTACTTCCAAATTTGGAACGTTTTTTTTGTTAATGTTTTTGCCGGGTCTGTTATCAGCCAACTCGCAGTATTTAGTAGTATAACAGAATTACCTTCCCAACTTGCCAAGGCTGTCCCTGCGCAGGTGAGATGCCCATATTTACTTGGCAAATGCCTATTGAAATGCGTATCCCTTGTGTGGACTTCACTTGCATAAATTTTGTTGGCATCGTTAAACTAAGCTTTTTTTTTTTTTTTCTTTTCTTTTTTTTT
>Ga0099823_1008030_pt1 | contig 10742 bp, 4 predicted proteins | sample CowpearedBW_FD_76831 | JGI IMG/M metagenome (GOLD analysis project Ga0099823, IMG submission 76831) | Root nodule microbial communities of legume samples collected from California, USA - Cow pea red BW | ecosystem: Host-associated > Plants > Roots > Nodule | place: USA: California | collected... | reverse complement strand
TAAGTGATTTTTTATATAATCAATTGGTATTATTGAAATAAAAAAAATTTTGAGGTATTTTTTTTAAATATTTAAGAAAATCATTAATTGGAATTAGTTTATTTATAGAAAATATATATTTTTATTTTTTTTATGATAATAAAAAATAATAAAATTATTACTATTTATTATAATTATGAAATTAAGTATAAATATCTTTTATAACTTTATTTATTTAATAGGTGGTTTTATAATTAAAAAATAATTAAATTTAGATTATAATAAAATTGGAAAAATGGATAAATTCAATAAAATGATAAAATTAAGAAAATAAATATTTTAATTTAAAAAAATAACTTTTATTTGTGTGATAAATTTAAAATACAAATGGGGCTATTAGAAAAAGAAAACCCTTTCTTTATACATAGGTATGAGTATAGATTTGAAAATTTTCAAATTATACTAAACATCTTTTAAAGTTATTTTAAACTTGAGAATGAAATAATTTAACCCAATAGAAAGTAATTTTATTTAATAGAATTAAATCTGTTTCTTTTTTTCTTGTTAGAAAAACTCAGTTACGTGTGTAATCTATCTACTCAAAAGATTGAGAGTGGTAAATAAAGGAAACGGGTAGAAAAGAGTCATAAAATGAAATGAAAAAGTATGTGGAAGGGGAAGATATTGAAAAGTAGAAGAGAGTAAATGGAATAGAATAGAGAAATAGGATAGGGGCAGGGGCAGTGAGAAATCTTGAATCCCAGTTACAGGATTTGTGTTGTGAGCTCTATAAATTCAGACACAGAGGCCTCTGTTTTTTCATTCCTTCATTCATTCATCACTTCTCTGTTTTCCTCATACTGCAATTGCAATGGAGAACGCCAACGCCGTCGGATCCGGATCTGCCACCAACGGGGAGGTGCCTCCGCCGCGGAAGGTGGCATTGATCACCGGAATCACGGGACAGGACGGCTCCTACCTCACAGAATTCCTTCTCAACAAGGGCTACGAGGTGCACGGTCTGATCCGTCGCTCCTCCAACTTCAACACGCAGCGAATCGATCACATATACGTAGATCCCCACAACGCCCACAAGGCGCGCATGAAGCTCCACTACGCAGATCTCTCCGACGCCTCCTCGCTCCGCCGCTGGCTCGACACCATCCTTCCCGACGAGGTCTACAACCTCGCCGCCCAGTCTCACGTTGCCGTCTCCTTCGAGATCCCTGACTACACCGCGGACGTCGTCGCCACCGGCGCCCTCCGCCTCCTCGAGGCCGTCCGCTCCCACATCGCCGCCTCCGGCCGCTCCCACATCCGCTACTACCAGGCCGGGTCCTCCGAGATGTTTGGCTCCACCCCGCCGCCGCAGTCCGAAACCACCCCCTTCCACCCACGCTCCCCCTACGCCGCCTCCAAATGCGCTGCGCACTGGTACACTGTGAACTACCGTGAGGCCTATGGACTCTACGCCTGCAATGGCATTCTTTTCAATCACGAGTCCCCTCGCCGCGGTGAGAATTTCGTGACGCGCAAGATCACTCGGGCCGTGGGCCGGATCAAGGTGGGGCTCCAAAACAAGCTCTTTTTGGGGAACCTGCAGGCCTCCAGGGATTGGGGCTTCGCTGGGGACTATGTTGAAGCCATGTGGCTGATGCTGCAGCAGGAGAAGCCCGATGACTATGTTGTCGCCACCGAAGAGTCCCACACCGTTGAGGAGTTTTTGGAAGTGGCATTCGGCTATGTGGGACTGAATTGGAGGGATCATGTGGTGATTGACAAGAGGTACTTCCGTCCTACTGAGGTTGACAACCTCAAAGGGGACGCCTCTAAGGCGAAGAAGGTGCTTGGTTGGAAACCTAAAGTGGGGTTTGAGCAACTCGTTAAGATGATGGTTGATCAGGACATTGAGAGAGCTCAGAAGGAGAAGGTTCTTGTTGATGCTGGCTACATTGATGCTCAGCAACAGCCTTGAATCTTCGTCTTCCAATTTCTCATGTTTACATTTCTCGGAGAGGGGGTAATCTGTTTTAATTATAAAGTATAATGTTGTTCTTTTAAATCACTCATCATAGCGGACACAGTTTAATTTATGAGCAAATTATGTTTTCCTGTTGCAATTTGTATTTCATAGTTGTGATTTTTAGTTTTCTTTTGTAAGCCAGCTGAATCATTCAATCAAAGCTTTATACATCTATATCCATTCAATTTTTCTGTTTTTTTCACTATTCTTCCTTTGTTTGTATATCCCACTGCTGAGATTGCTGAGATACATGAGATAGATTATTCGTTACAGATCATGATTCTGCATCCTTTGTATAAAGTGTTTGACAAGAGGGTTATATTGTTTTTATGATTTCCAATATGTCTGCAAACAAGGTATTATAGGGTGACCATGGGTAAGGAGAGTGATACTATCTTTTCTTTTGTTACTTTAGGGCTTGTTTTCAAATTGCACAAGGTTCTGGACCTGGTGTTCAAGAATTTGTTGAGGATTTCCTTAATGGATGGTGTCTTGAATATGCAAAATATTGTGAAGTCAGATAGACGAATGTAGACCAAGGAAGTATTGTGTATAATCAATCCCATTAGATGGGGGGAAGTGTTGGCGTAATTTGTCCTAAAACTGTGTACATCTTGCCGTGGTCAACTAGTTGTTATTTCAATACAAAAATTTCTACCATAGATACTGTACAAAATTAAAGACGCAGTTAAAAAAATAACAATTTACCAAATAAATTTACTACTGATTTTTTTTCAAAAGGGCTTGATTTGGATGGAGACTTTGACTGTTACGCCTTCACCAGTAAATTATGGCATGCAAGTTGGTTTAATTAAGCTATTGAAGTGGTCATCTTACATGCAAATACCAAAATACAAACACAATTAAAATTATAATATTTTGAGTTGGGTGACAAATAAATTCGACTTTTTCGAGGAAGAGATAAAAAAATTCAACTTTTTCAAGATGGAGATGCCTTGTTCCTTCTTATAATATTTATTATTAACTTTTGTTTCATTTACTTTTTTTTTTCGTTAAAATAATTTTCATTATCTCTTAGTCATTGATTAAGTTAATATTTGAAAAGTTTTAGTTAAATCATTCTGTTAGTCATATTTTTTTTAGAAAAATCTCAAATCGTTTTTTTTTTCTCGATTTAGTCTTTATTTTGGAAAGTTTGTTGTAATTCGGCCATTTCTGTTAGTAGCATGTGTACCGTTAACATACGTGTTAATTCATGTTTTTTTGTTTTTTGTTTTATTTTTTTTACTTCTTATAATTTAAAAAAATGAAAAATTGACATGTGTCATGCTGATGTTGTGCCATGTGACAATAACATCACATATCACTATCATACTTAGTGTCATTGTCTTAGTCTCAATTTGTTCTTGTATTTATATATTGTCTCAACTCAATCCCAATTTTTTTAAAAATTAAACACGTATTTTTAGATTAAAACTAAATTTAATTTTAAACAAATTTTTAACAATGTAAAGCAAGAAAAATTATAATTTGAAAACAATTTTAAATAAAGTTCAGTGTTAAATATAAATATAAATAAACTTAATTTTGTTAAAAATATTTAACAAAAATATCAATTTTAATAAAAATATTCGTATAACATGCATACAACAACTAAATTTGGATAAGGACAAAATTAATTTAAAAATAAATTGGAGTCAATTGAGGTAAAATAAAAATACAAGAATCAAAATTGAGACTAAGGAATAACATTTGGTGTGACAATGACACGTGGCAATGTCACTACCACATCACACTCTCACTGTCATGTGGCACAACGTTGACACGTGACAATTTTGTTTTTATTTTTTTTTAAAGATTTTAAAAAAATTATAAAAAAACACACACACGGAACGACACGTGACACCTCTTGAACATTGTTACTATACGAAATTACGAACCAAATTGAGACACATTAAAAAAAAAGGAATTGATTCGATATTTCCCTACAAAATATTGAGACCAATGAAATGATTTAACCAAAAGTTTTTTTAGTTTTCCAAGGTATTTTTCATCTTATCATACCCTTAATTATACATTTGTTTTCCTTTGTGGGATTTCAACGTCAAATTGTTTTTAAAACACAAATTTGATAATTTTTTTAATATTTTGATTTGTTGTTCATTTTTTTCATGTTGAATACTATTTTGAAATTTTTCATATAATTATTTCTATCTTCTAACTTATTATCATACATGTAATTTTATCATTTATAATTTTGTAAATAAATTTTATTTACTACAATATAATAATTTAGTGTAATCGTCATGAATTTTTTTATCACTATCCAATATATATTGAAGTTCAAAAGATAAAAGATCTATGTTAAAATTCTATTATTATTAGTTTAATCTTTATTTTTTGTGTGATCTTGATCAAGTGATGTATTATAATTTTTTAGTGTATAAAAAAATATTTCATTATAATTTAAAAAAGTGAAGTAATTTTATATTATTTTAAAAATAATTTTAAATTTTATCAACTAGATTCATTAATATTTACGAATTTAATAAATATTTTAGTTCTCATTAAATTTTATTTGATATTTTAATTTGAAAAATATACAATTTTATTTATTTTTCTTAATATTTAATATTGAAGTTGGTTCAGTGGGCATGCCCCCTAAATTAAAAAAATAAATAAATTAGTAATATATATTATATTAGTGAAAACTAAATTTGGTACATTTTTATTTTTTTTATAAAATATTATATTTAGTGTTAATAAATAAAAAAACATAAAATTAAATACAATCAAAAATAAATAAATTGGTTGAGATATTTTCTATGTTTTCCAAAATTAGACACGAATCAATGTTCTTTATTTTTATTTCTCATATATATTTTTTTATTATTGAATATAAAAAGTAGTTCTTTTTATCTCACCTAATAATAAAATATTAGTTTAATAAATAATATTTTTCATTTTATGAATTTTTTTATATTTATTATTTTATAAATATAAAAATAAAAATTATATACTATATGTTTTTTTTCTTATAACCGTTTTTTTAATTGTATATTTTTCCCCAATATTGAAGCTAAGAAGTAATCGTGTTTTGTCTTCTAATAAAACATTAGTTTAATAAATAACATTTATTTTTTATGTGATGAGTTTTTTTTATATTTGTTATAAAAAAATTTATATACTATATATTTGTTTATAACCATTCTTTTAACTGTAATTTAATTATCATAAAATTTTTTTCTTAAATAATTAAATAAATATGTAGATAAATAATAAAAAAATTGATTCATTTTTTTTAAATAATAGAAGAAAGATACTCATAAACATCTTTACATATTTTGAATTCTTCGCATATTTTAATATGATAATAAAAATACCATCGATAAATTAGAAGAATCTTTGTAAAATATATGGGATATATAACTTGTTGAGAAAGTTATTGCTCATCCTGAAAGAAGCAAGAGAAATGACCTGAGATGGTCAGTTTCTGTCACGGTCACCCTAGCCAATAACTAAATCCATTTTCTTGCACGGGCCAATGGGAGTGTGTGGATGGATAATAACAAAACCGATAAAAAAAATCCAGTGGGTTAGTTTGCTTTGCAATGTGCTGAATTTTGTACTTTTCTCCGAAATCATAATAAATTTGATTCGTTCCATTGCATTCTTCAGTCGAGTTTTTCTTGAAAGTTCAACCTGTGGAATGTTTGATATTTGTACCAAATAAAGTTGGTTAGATCAATCAATTGTACTGATCCATACCATAATGTTAATGTCATTGGCATATCGCACCCCGATCTAAACCCAACAATATATAGATTGAAATTGAGATATGAATGAAAACTAAAAGGATGGGAAGATAGAGTGAAAACAAAAAAGGTTTTTTTTTTCGGTTTTCTGACACTGACATGTGGATAATTCACATGTACTTCTACGACGCCCTATTATTATTATTGGATGTATTTGAATCAATTTTAGATGAAGTTAAATTAAATTTTGGTAAAATTGATTTAACAGTGCAATTAAAAAGTATCAAATCGGTTATATTTACAAATTACAAAAATACGCATCGCCTAATGTATGGGGACTTTCATTAATACTTGTGTACTGTAAAAAAAGGATTTTAACATCTCTATTTGACATCTGACATAATTTGCACATGACAATATATATTTGTTTGACATCAATAAAGACATTGGCAAGATGTCGCACAATTACACGATCACGTGCTTAATTTATACTGAAATTCTCACCGTTGTCGAAAAGTCGAAACAACGATGTTAAGAGACCCAACCAAAAATGACAAATGTTATCACTTTAGATCCGATCACATTTGTTATCTCGTCCTTTCAATTATTTGCCTCCAATTAGCAACCAAAGCAAATATGTGCGTGTCGGTGACGGACATCATTGCTCCCATAGAAGCATCAAAACGTGGCTGGGTTGCTCTGTGGTTGCCATGATTTGGTCCCAATCAAAGCGAAGTTTCATGCCCTCCAAAACATGGCCCCATAAAAAATTAGTCTATCATGTGAATGTGATCCAACCGTTCTTCAGAATCTCGAGCACCTCAAATTCGATAAGAATGTAGGAAGCTTCTCAAACTATGAGCAAAAATCAAACCTGGTAATCAAACTATTCTTCGGCAGAAGGTGGATGATTTATTTTTGAAACTGTCTGCAAATTAGAAGAACTTGAGCCGGTTTTTTGGTCAGCCGTAGCAATAGAAAAAGGTTTGATAGATGACCGGAGAGATTCTGAGCCCTCTGTTTCAATCCTCTTGCACAATGCATCGCAATTACTGATCACTTCAGTCAATCTTCCTTTGAACTCTCCAATTTCCACCTGCAATGCATGGACTGCATGCACGTTCCAACATATAGAGTTTTAACAATGTTCACAAGCAAATGAATTAAGATTTTATGATTTCATGATCCTTTTAAAGGATGAAAGAGGGAATTTCCCTTTCAATTCAGCAGATTATGAAAACAAGTCAAACAGTATCAGTCTCTCCCTATAATATGAGAATCCTAGTGTTCCAAATATTGTTCAAATTGTGTCAGATAATTACCTCCGGATAGATGCTGCGAAGCACTCTTCATTGTAGATTTTGAATGATTATATCGCTGAAGAAGTTTGATTGCCAAAGCATCTGCAACTTCAATTTTGTTTTCTATATCCTCCTGCAAAAATTGCAACCATCTTCATGGCATGTACAGAAATACAAGAGACAGCAATGTTCACCCATCAATGCTAATATTGGTACTATCTAATAAAATAATATAAATAAACTACCAATATTATTGAAGGGGTCATCATGATAGGAACTATTCTCGTATTGAATTCCTTGAGGCCACTAAATGGCTTTTTTTATTTTCTTTTATTATTTTAGAAATAGAGTAAACAGTTTATCACCAAATACGGAAGTTCCAGCTTTCCTGTGTACAATCAATTAATTAAAATAATAATGAAATTAGCTTCACGACTCCAAATCTTCCCCTGAAAAATTAAATTAATAGTTTGATGAATATCTTTCTTACAATCACTCAATACCAACATTTACATTCTGAAATAGTCAGAAGATTCCAAAATCAACTTTCGAAGCATGGAAGGGGGAAATAGACCAGCTTAATTGTGATCCATAAGGTACAAAGTATATATTTGAAGGCAACTCTTCTCGTCTCACCATTTGTTTAACAAATACTCACCATTCACAAATTGAAAAGAGAATGACAGAACGTGCCAAATTTCACTAAAATTGTTGTCGTAATTTTTCACAAATCATCATTACTATTATATAGCAAATAATTGTATGGCTGAAATGTGCTGCCAACACATTAAAATGAAATTCCTTGTACTGAACTTTGTTAACACTACAAGTATTCTGTATTTATTGACATACAAATCTGCCAACTGAACATAAATTCAAGAATATGCGACATACAACTCCCCTCCATTAAATTTTTCATTGAATTTCACATTCTAAATAGCAATTTTAAGTTAATTTCTTGTTACCAGTCAGCTCAATGGTGATAACACAACTACTAAAGACAAATGTCTTCTCCGTGTGGTGGTTATAACTGGTGCCACAACACTGCTTATTCTAATTAGCAAATACAATTCATTTTGTCATATCTAATAAGTATTGGTCAACTATATATTATATTTAAGTACAAATCAACTATATTTTTTTTATTTAACAAATAAAAAACCAGCTATGTTTATCATCTATATCAAAATTTTAACTGAAACCATTGAGAGTATTTTAGCCATTTCATGATAAACTTAACACGCATATCCTTCTATTAACAGAATATACATGTTTGAGGTCTTGAAATGGAAGGGATAAAAGGGTGGGTGGGCTTGAGTATGTGTAAAGGAAGTGTGTGTCATTCACATGAAATTGAATTATACATATGAAAGGAAAAAGTTTCCTCTTGTGTAGAAGAGGGGAATGGTGGGTTTGTGTATTGGTAGAGGGTGTGTATGTAATTCACTTGAAATTGAATTATACATATACAAGGAAAAAGTTTCCTCTAGTGGAAAAAGGGGGAAGGGTGGGTTTTTGTAAGATTTGTATGCATGAATTACCAGATGAATACAATGAAATATTCTTTTATTAAGCAGACCTGTCTTTTGGTTATCTCTTGGGCCTTTTTCTCCTGCCAGTCACGGTACATTGAGAAGAGCTCCAGTAGAACCTTGGGATTCACTGTAGCTGTTTCAATGATGAAAAAAAAAACAGAAACTAAGCAATTGGCCACAACAAAACTACTAGTATTAAATGCAGCTGCTATCATACAACAAAGTGATTTATGCTCTCAACTCTTGTTTGAGAACTATATGATAGGGGAATGTAAAGTAAAACCTTTAACAGAAAAAAGAGATTCCGTGAACTCTCAAACATATGCAGATGTAGATTTCACACATTGGTGAAGTAAGAATAATAAAAGTACCCTTGCTAATATTATAGGTCAATGGGTTGAGCATAACATGCCAATAACCAAACCCACGACGAACAGCTAAACAAGAGCACGGAAGCTTTATGTGGGAAGAGATGTGACGCCTAAATGAATCATCATGACTTTTGGGACAATTGAGCTGGCTGGCTGTTAGGGAATACTTGCACAGGCACAGCAATGCTGCGTTCTATAATAGATGTCACAGGGTATGGTCAGAGCATTAAGGGTTTTTTTGTCATTTCGGCAATTAGGATCTTGTTGCTGTAAGCAGGAGGCTAATTCCTACGGTTATGATGCCTTCTTACAGTGGTAACCCAGGAAATCCTTCTGTTGGAGGGGATTTGATCTTAATGCTACAAACAAAACCAACTTAGTTTAAAATCAGAAACCTTTTGCCAATGTCAAAGACATTACCCAATGTAATCCCTAACTAACTAATAGCTTGAATTAGGAGAAAAAGTTCATAAAAAGTGCCAATAAGCTAATTTACTTTTAAGAACAAATCAGTTACAAGAGAAGCTATCCAGCATGTGTTGAAATCACAACCAATTAAAGCATAAACTGGGGACCGGATAGAACTCTGCATTTTCATTTTTATTTAAAAATATGCACAAATAATAAGTCTTCTATCGTAAACTAAAGATGGCTTGAGCCAGGCAGGGCAATGACATCTTAGTAATCACAATCTTAGATGCATAAAATAGATTCTTTCGGTCAACAACCCCTCTACTCAGTTCTATTGGGAATATAAGAAACAAAAGAATCATTATCCATTAAACCTTAGAGATCATCACCTGATAACGAAGACGATGAAGGCTTCCTCACCAAAATATCAGTTAAAGTACCCTCTGTTGGGGGAGAGGTCAATATCGGTGGTGTCTGCACCAAACCAATTAAGGGAATCATAACCAAATGAAACAATCAACAACAAAACCCCTCACAACAAGGACTTGTTTCCTTATATTAAAGAAAATTACATACAATTTTGAGAGATTTAAGGCGCTCCAAAATAGGGTCAGAAGCTTCCGATCGCTCCGTTATGGTGGTGATTCCGTCACCAGGCGTCTATGGCAATAACAAATCGATAGTGTTCAGTGAACAAGGAGACAGCTAACAGTTTCATTTATTTTGAACCCAAAAGAAAAAAAAGAAAACGAGGAATTGAAACCTGTTCGCTTGAGAAAGTAGATTCTGAAGCGCCCATGTATGGCAATGCGGTGCGGAACCGTAGCTCAAAAATTAATCTCAAATCGAAACTCTCACTCGCGTAGCGAATTTGGGGAAGGAAAACACTTCTCTAACGAATTCGCGTCCAACGAACACGTTCAATGACAACAACCACCTTTGATGGTATCGGTTGCACGTTACCGTAAGCTTAAGTTCTGGAGATAAAAGTAGAAAATTAAAATGCTTTTCCACAAGGGTAATATTGTCTATATCTTAAATTAAATAAAAAAAATTGTTTCCTTACTTACTTAATTTTGTGTATTTTTTTTTAATTCCCGTTTTCATTCAACTTGTTACAAAAATATGATAAAATTATGTCAAGAATTAATTTAAAATAAAAAGACAAGAAATTTGAAGAATCTATCAAAAATGAAAATGAGATATTAAAAAGATAACAAAATTAAAAAATATGTTAAATAAAATATATATTTTTTATTGTTGTTTTTAAATATTTATTAATTTGGGTTAACTATGTTTTACGTCCTCAAACTATTGAGCGTTTTTGGTTTTGGTCCCTCCTTCAAACTTTAATCTATTTTGGTCCCCCATCTTCTGAAACTCGTGGAATTGGTCCCTATTTTAGC
>Ga0099823_1008029_pt1 | contig 10743 bp, 9 predicted proteins | sample CowpearedBW_FD_76831 | JGI IMG/M metagenome (GOLD analysis project Ga0099823, IMG submission 76831) | Root nodule microbial communities of legume samples collected from California, USA - Cow pea red BW | ecosystem: Host-associated > Plants > Roots > Nodule | place: USA: California | collected... | reverse complement strand
TATATATATATATATATATATATATATATTATTATTAATGGGTTATGTTAATATCAAAGGATTATATTTCTATCACATATAATATCATATATTTATTTTAGGATGATTAATATATTATATAAATCTCATATTCGGATCTTAATTTATTGGACTTTCTAAGTCTACCAAAAATATGATTATATTGGTTAGGTAGGTAGAAAGGTTGGTACTCAAATTCGAATGATGCAGACCAACACCTAGTATTTTCTTCAATATTTGTGGTGCATCGAATCTCCATATCCATTAATTAACATGAAACCTTACCTTGATGTTCTAAACCTACTGATGGGCTTGTAGCCATTTCAACTTCTCCTCTTAAATCATTATGGCTCATTTGTCTTTGAAGATAAATTTATACACTTAAAAGGGAAGTTTTAGCTTCAATTAACATAGGATATTGTTTAACCAATTTTGTTTTGTTTCCTAACACATATTTGAAAGTAAATAAATACTCATAACTAACATTGATTAGCTTATACGAATTTACCAAACAATACAGCTTCATAATTCATATGTTAGCATAGACAATAAAGGTTAAAGATGAAAATTTTAGTTGTTGTAAAAATTAAACAAAAAATAACTTAATAAAGCTAGAACTAAAAAAACATAGGACTTGCATTCACAAAAATTATCCATAAGAACTGTAAAAGAAAGAAAAGTAAAATAAATTTTTATGTAAATTGAAATTAGCTTTTGCATAAATTAAAGTCTTTTGAGAAGTTATATTACAAATGATCTCTTTTAGAATTAGTAAAGAAGCCATTTCATTGCTTCTTCTCATATTTTTTCCTACCAATATTTAGAAAAAAAATGTTTAAACATACTCATAGTATTCAAAAGAAAAAATAAACATAAACAAATTATTTGCAAAACAAACAACCCCCAATTTTATTAGGTTCCTACTAAATCCACTCACATGTTACCTAACTTATATTAAATATGTGAGTATTCTTCTTAAAAAAATGTGAATATTATTTAATACTTAGCCAATAGTCAATTGAGCTAAATAATTTGGGGGTGTACCACAATGGGTATTTATAATCTTACAGTATACATACATGAATGCACATTAATTATCCATACCATGCCTTTTCTTTTTCCAAATTGTATGCTTTCATGAATGTACTATTTTCATGTATGACATTTATATGTGACTATTCAATTTATATTTGTTGGTTGGAATTTAATTATGTATTCATACAATGCATCAAAAGAGAATGGAATTTTGATTGGTAGAAAGGAAAAGAAAAATGCAATAGTTGATCTAAGTAGGATGGAAGCTAGGTATATACCAAACCAAAAGCCCAAATAATTGAAAAAACCAAACCACAGAGAATACAATAGCAAAGGGTATTACGGAGAGAGGAACAGCAGAAGAAGGTTATAGATTAGAGAATTGCAAAGAAAGAAAAAGAGAAAATAGAAAAGAAAAAAAGGAGAAATTCAGTGGAATAATCCATGAAACATTTCTCTATATAAACACATCCACACACCACAATCTCCTTCTTCTGCTGCGGTAACTGCAGAGAGAAAAAGAGAGAAAGAAAAAGGGAAGAAACGGTGCGTAGCGCAGAAAGCGGAAACACGCGGAAGGAGGAATCAGCGGTGCTCCACCGGCGATCGCTCATCGGCGCCGGCGAACTTCAGATCGCTGCTCTTGCTTCTCCGGTAAGTCGGTGGATCATCGCCGCCGCGTTCTTACGTTTTTTCAGTTCATGGATCTGCGATTTTTGTCGCCGATTGTTGCGTCTTGTTGTCGTTCTCTTCGTTTTCGGATTCTTGTGTGTTTATTGAGAAAGTAGGTTTTGGTTTCCGTAATTTCCGAGTTCGTTAGTTTTTTCGATGTGTGCTAGCGTAGTTCTCCTGCTTAGGGATTGGAATCTGGGGGAAGTGCTGCGTTTAGGGGAATACTGCCTGTGGTGTCATGTTTGTTGTGGATTGCGTTTGGACGTGAATTTAATCTAAGGAATTTGCTTGTGCCGGTTCGATTTGTGGTTCTTGTGACGAGTTTTGTGGTGTTTGGTGATTGTTGATGTGTTTTTTGTGTGCAGGAAATTGTGCCATGCGATTCTTCCAGAGGCATTTTGTGTTATAGTATTGCAGTGCTGGTTTTTTGGCTCTCTGGTGGAAAATTGTTATATATGGGCTGAGGTGTGCTTTTCATGGGAGGTGTGGAGGATGAAGAACCAGCTTTGAAACGAATGAAAGTATCCTCAAAAGGATTAGGTGGTCTCTCAAACGGTTCGTCTTCAGTGGAGCCTGTTGGAGGCTCTTCAAGCGACTTGATGGCGCGGCCCCTGTCATCTGAAGGGGACGGCGAAGTTGTTGGTTCAAGAGGGGTTATAAAAAGAGAAGAATTTGTTAGGATAATCACAAAGGCATTGTATTCGCTTGGTTACAAGAAGAGCGGGGCACGTCTAGAGGAGGAGTCTGGCATACCTTTGCACTCGTCTGTTGTGAATCTGTTTATGCAGCAAATACTTGATGGCCATTGGGATGAGAGCATAGTCACATTGAATAAAATTGGTCTAGCAGATGAAAATGTTCTCCGGGCAGCTTCGTTTTTGATATTGGAGCAGAAGTTTTTTGAACTTCTTGATGGGGAAAAGGTCATGGATGCATTGAAGACATTGAGGACTGAGATTACACCTCTTAGCTCTGATAGTAGTAGAATTCGTCAACTTTCTTCCTGCATGCTTTCTCCATGTGGCCAAGTTGGTTCTTCAAAGCGAGATATTGTACAGGTGAGAACTCGGTCAAAACTGCTGGAGGAACTGCAAAATCTGCTTCCCCCAACTGTACTGATACCTGAAAAGAGATTGGAACATCTAGTTGAACAAGCTCTTATCTTGCAACGAGAGGCTTGCCTTTTTCACAACTCATTGGATAGAGAGATGTCATTGTACTCAGATCATCACTGTGGAAAAACTCAGATACCTTCTAGGACATTACAGGTTAGAAAGCAATATTTATATAGGCTGAGGTTTACATGGGAACCTTTATATTTAACTTTATAGTTTCAACCTCACGGTAATTTTATGCAAAATCTTTATGGGTTACTTGATAGTCATTGGTGGCAACATCATTCTCTTTACTTGTTCTTTATTTTATTTTTGCTTTTTTCTTTCAAATGGGATTATGTGATGAAGCCACTATTTGCTAGTTTGTCTCCTTGCATTCAATAATTGCTCTATCATATAAACTTTTGTTTTACTAAATTTTGTGAATATTTAGTTTTGCATCTGGCAAATGACTATGATTATCATCATATACTTAATGTGGATCATTTTTCTCTTTTGCTGAGATGATGAAACAATATTTATGAGAAATTTTGTTGAGGGACCACCAAACAACAACATTTTTTCACAGCAATTGTCAAAACTGCTGATCTTATAACACACTAAAGATATGAAGCTATTTTGTATTTTATAGCATAAGATGTACTTGTAAACGTGAAGCTTCTCTATAAGTTGGGTTTTTGGGTGCTAAAGCTTACTGTTTTTCTAAGTTTTCTGCTTCTCTTATTGACATTGGATTACTTGAAACCATTCATTTTGGGTTCTGCTTACCCTGGTTTGCGTATAGATTTTACTCTATTTCCACATTGTTCTTGTCTGCTGTATCTTGTTTTACGTCTTATATTGCTCACTTTTGTCCTTCTACTTCTTTGAGTGCTCTTCTAGTCATCTGCATCGGTTGTTTCAGCTCTCAGCCTTAACCTTGACATCTCCATCCTTCCTTTCCATCTTGTGTATGTTGACTTACACATCTGTAACTGTAGGCACTTTTCCCCTCAATAAAATAATTCCAATACATTTTGTGTGCCCTCAATAAAATAATTCACTCATTCTTACTGTAAGTTGGGGTATGTTTGGGTCAATAACTTAATTTAGGACCATGCAAGTACTTGTGTATTTGTTGTTTTTATACATGAAGTGGAAAATGTGATTAAACTGTTTCCTTATAAGCTGTAAGCTGTTTTAATTACTTATCTGGGAAATAGTCTGAAAGCAGCTTGTGGACATATCATAAGCTATTACACAGGTGCTTATGTCGTACCATAAGTCAAAATTAACTATGAAAAAGTTCTTCCCAATGGGCCCTTGTTCATCAACTTGAACCCACTACTCAAAGCTAAGGCAACACTTCATTGAGCCTAAACACATTGATGATCTGCTCATACACTGGATACCCAGGTTTAAACTTGGTGCTTACATATCCTTTTGTAATTGGGGAAGTTCCATCCTTATGATTGCCATTAGGATTGACATGCCACTTCGAACTAGATTTGTTTGCAGCTTCAGTCCAGCACTAGTTATTTGTCAGCTCCAATTAAAAGATGGAGATTTGTTTTAGCAACACCAAGCTTTTTCCCTATAAGGTGGGGTCAGCTACTTTAATCCAATGATGCCATAATATTGCATTGTTGACAAACCAAAACTCCTACATTCTTCTTAATGGCTTTGCCTATAATTTTTCCTTTGTACCTCATGTTTCTAGAAAAAAGAAATCTAACATTGCATTTGGTTTAGAGAATGATGTTTTTTATTCCTAGGATTAAGATATTTGTGAATGAACTTTTGAAGATAATACGTTCTTGACTGCTATCTTGTATCATTTAAACTTATTCCTAAGATTATGTAATTATATAACAAAAGCTTGCCAATAAAACTATTTTAGATTGGTTTATTTTTATTTTTATTTTACACAAAGCAGACAGAGGAGTTGGGAATGCTGTATACCCATCTCAATATTTTCTGACTTTTGTGATTTGTCAACTAGGGAAACACCTCTAGAAGTTCTAGAGTTTGCTATTTCTAATGCAATTTTCTCCATCTTTCTAAGGAAGTGTAGTCTTTTGTCTACGTACATAGTATCATGGTAGTCAAATGAGATACTACACAAGATCAGAAAGGTAATAATAAATCATAAATTGGAAGATCGTAACACGGATCGTAACTTAGATTGTAAGATCCTACAAATTTTATTGTCACTCAAAATTCATAAGTAAACTTCATAATATATGAAATAAAAGAGTACATCACTAGGTGAAAAACATCCTACCTATATAGGAGTAACATAATAATAATTCATCTAAACCAAATAGTCTTTTAAGTTAAATTCACAATCTTCAACTCCATCATTTTCATCTCCTTCATCATTCAAATCAGCCATATCTAAGTCTTGACTATGTAAAGTTTCATCTTCCCCAACTTCAATTGGAATCAAGTTTTCATCCAAATCCAATACTACATTATGCTCATCTTCCATAATCCACTCTTCATTAGATGAACAATCATCAATGTTAATTCGAGCTGGTTTTCTTGTTTGTTTCTTGGCTAATTTTGAATTGGCCATAACAAAACAACATTCATTGTGCTTTCTTTAGCCTATTTCTTCTCTTTGTATGGACCTAAACAAATGCAAAGACTCCCACCAATCTACTGAAGTCTTTAAATTAGTTGACCTAGTAGCGAAGGGACAACCAAAACATTTTGCTCGTTTCCTAAAATCATCAATTTGAACATCAATGAGAGTTTGTTCATCCTCATCCTCCACCATCCTAGTTATACATTCCATCAAACCTCGTTTCACTTCCAAATTTGCTTTAAATCTGGGATGATACGCTTAAGAAAATATCCTGTAGCATGCAAGGGCCTATGGAGTTGCCTGTCCCACCTTTCAACAATTTTACCATCAGTGGTTTTAACAAACTTGCTAGACTTCCACTCATTGCTAGTAAACATTCTAATCAAAGCTCCTTTATTCTCATGTAGGCATCCTAACATTAGGTATGATGCTGCGAAGCATGGTAACACCTGACCTTACCATATCCATTCCTTTTGTGAAATGTTGTAATAGAGAAATTAGAGAAGATCTTAAATAGATAAAGGTAGTAATTTTTTACCTTTTGGAATTGTCTCCCATGAATGGGGATCTTCTTTACATAATCTTCCAACATTAAGTCGACACAATATGTGCAGCACACGATGTCCAAAATAGCCTTTTTTCTCTTTGTCATCAACAAGTGACCAACAACTTCATAGTTTGTTGCATTATTGGTGACAACTTGAATGACATTTTCTTCCCCCATCTCTTCAACAATGCTATCTATCATCTCAAACTTTCTCAGTTGTTTTTAATGTTGCAAATGCATCTATGGACTTCAAAAGCACAACTCCCTTTGGGCTGTTCTCCAGGAAGTTTATTATTGTCCTTCTTTTCTTATCAGTCCAACCATCGGTCATAAAAGTACATTCCTTTTTTTTACATTCATCCCTATGTTCTTGTAAAGCAAGGGATGTATTTGAACTTCCTCCTTCAAATATTTAACTCTGATCTCATGATAAGATGGAGGCTTAAATCCAAGACCATGTCTTGAAACCAAATCAAGCAAAGCAATGAATTTTTCACTTTTTGCCACATTGAAAGGTATAACATTGTTATAGAAAAATCTAGCAATTGCTTGACTAGCTTCCTCTCTCATACCTTTCTTAAACATGTTGTTGATGTTAGTTTGTGTACTAACTACTCTCTTAATAATATTTGTAAGACTTGAAGCTTCACTATTTTTTCATCTATTGTTTCCTCCTCCATATAGCCTTGATTTGTTTAAATTTTGTTGCAAACCAACAATAGTTTCCCACATTTCTTTCTTCACTTCATCAGTTCTTGCAAGCACTAATATCCTTTTGAGTACCAGCCAAGTGATGCTTTAGTGTTATCAAATTTTGGCCATTACGGCACCATGGCGGAAAGTAGTGGCAGTTTCCCGACATGCCACCACAACAAGACGGTGGCGAAACGAAATTCTCGTGGCGGTCCATGGCGGCCTTTTTTTTGCATAGCAGCTGGCAGTGGTGGAATTGTAGTGGTAGAAGAAGCGAGGTGGAGAAGAAAGATGACAGTTGCATGGAGAAAAGTAATAGTAAAGTGGGAGAAGGGAGGGGCGGCATCGGATCAGAAGCCCTAATTGCACCAACTTTATTTGTTTTCTGTGTTTTGAACATAGTTAAAAATTAGGCCAAGCCCAGTAAAGATTTAAAACCCACACTACTTTAATACACAACTTTAAAACACTTTTTCTTTTATACTTTTCCAACTGCGACTTACTACCACCAATAGCCACTGCTCGCCGGTCTCTGCTGCCACTGCTGTCGCCACTGCTCGCCGGTCTCTGCTGCCACTGTCAACTGTCACCAGTTTATTTATTCAGTTTTTTTTTTCTTCTTCTGCAGTTTCACTATAACTATTTTTCAAACAAAAAAAACTATTTTCACTATAATATTATTACTTTTGCATTAGAATTACATGTGGTAGGATTATATTTCTTTTGAAAGTAATGTTTCCGCCATAACCTATTATGATTTCCGTTATATTTATAACGAATTTTTTTAGTCTCTGATATTTTTTGTTATCTGATATCAATAACACTGCTTCAATTGATAAACTCCCCCTGTTACTACCTTCTGGCAGTATTTGCATTGCAGCTTTCTAGTATCCCCACCAATAGAACTGCAATGCTTCTATGCTATATCACTCTAATTTCTTGGGGCATTTTTTGAGCTATGGGTATAGAAGATTTTTAAGTCATTTTAGTAAGTAAGAATGCAGAGTGGACTGCAGTTTGGATGTTGTGAACCATTTGGATAAACAAAATGGCGTGTGGTTGTGTGAAAGAAACAAAGGGAGGGTGGAATGGACGTTTGGGTACACTGTGAGTGAAAAAAAAACAGAGAGAATAGAGGGAATGGTAGTTTTATTGTACAGAAGCAGTAGTTTGTGTTTGAGTCAGTAGTTTGTGTTTGAGTCGTGGTAGTTCTCTTATTTATAAAAGAGAGGTAGTAGTTTTTTAATGTTAACAAAAGGAGGGAATTAGTAGTTTTTAAATGTAAACAGTGGCAGCTATTATTTTTTAATCTTTCACTGTCCCGCTTTTTTATTTTCTTAATCTTAGACTGCCGCATTTTCTCTCTTGTGGAAGAGAGGGAGTCACCCATTTTTTTTAGTTACTTTTACCCTGCAACTTATAACAAAAACCATAACCGGTTATGGCGGAAACATTACTTTCAAAAGAATTATAATCTTACCACATGTAATTCTAATGCAAAAGTAATAATAAAATAGGGAAAATAGGTCTCTTTTTTGAAAAATAGTTATAGTGAAAGTGCAGAAGAAGAGAAATTACCAAAAAGAAATTGAAAATAAAATACAGGCTTGGCCAATGACAACGGCGATGATTGGCTAGCAGTTGCAGCAGTGGTGACTATTGGTGGTAGTAAGTTGCAGCTGGAAAAGAATAAAAGAAAAAGTGTTCGAAAGTTGTGTGTATTAGAGTAGTGTGGGTTTTAAATTTTTATTGGGCCTGCCCCGATTCTTAACTGTGTTTTAAACATAGAAAACAAAAAAGGTTGGTGCAATTAGGGTTTATGTGCCGTTGTTGCCCCTCCCCTCTCCCACTTTGTTGTTACTTTTCTCCATGCAGTTGTCATCTTTATTCTTCACCCCACTTCTTCCACCACTGCTATGCGAAAAACGGCGGCAGGTCAGAAAATAGCTATCGCTTTCCGCCATGGCCGAAATTTTATAAAACCGATTTCATGTGATTCTAACAATATAAATATATTCGTTTCCTAGCCAGAGAAATAAATAAAAGTATATAACTCATGATATTTGAATGATTTACAAACACCAAAGGTGCCAAGTTAGTTACACCAAAAGTGTAGAAATTTAATTACAATGATATTGAGTATGATACCAGTTGTTACTGTCGTAAGGATTTATTACAATAGTGACAAAGTAGGTCACGAAGGATGGTACTATATTACTATATTAGTGCCATATTGTGAAGAGAGAAATTAAGAAGGAATATATTGAAATGTTGTGCTATATATGTACATGAGTATTGTTATTTGTATTGAAGAAGAGATACAATAATAAGGAAAAAGATCAATATCTAATAATGGGGTATATTTATCACCCTACATAATATAATTAAATCATATCTCTAACACCCGCCCATAAGTTAAAGCATGTGTCATATGAGACAAGCTTGTTACAAATGTCATCAACTCTAGATCCTTGAGAGACATTGTAAACTTGTTAGGCAATTGGTTGTTGAAGCTGACAAATTTAGTATGTATTTTCTAGATATGATTTTCTCTCTTGTCAAAGTGATTCAATATGCTCCATCCTTTTTTTGAATCCTTTCTTTAACACTCTCACTCAAGTTGGAATATACATATCATGATGAGTTGAACATGTTAAAACTGGTTAGAGGACACAACATTTGATGGAGAAAGTGGTTGCCGCATACCAAATGTCAATTGTAAGCTATACTTATCGAGAACACATTGATGGTGAAAAATACTTGTTGAAAGAATGTTGGAGGTAAACTGTATTTATGGAGAAAACTTTGATGGTAAAGAATACTCGTTGGACTAATGTCAGGAAACAATACTCTTTGGAAAAATGTTGGAGGTAAATAGTAATGGTGGCCTTAAGAAAAGCTCGTTGGAAAAGGATTGTCAAAAAGTTGTCATTGGTTGGCTTGAGGAAGTCGGTGGTTGTGAATTGTGACAGTAGTAATGAGTTGTGAATTTGAGTTATTGACCTTGATGGCAAGGAAAAGATAAAGTTATTGGAAAACATATATGGTTTCTGAAAAAAATTCTCATATGAGTAGTTGGCACATAGAGAAAGCATGAATTTGGGTTCTTTTCTAGTTAGGTTTGTGATATCATTGTAAGGGTTAGTGACAAAATAGGTCTCGGTGGATGATGGTACTGCTCTAGTACAATATTAAGAAGTGAGAAATTGAGAAGGAATATAATAGATTGTGTATTGTATAGAGACATGAACATTCTTGTTTATAATGAAGAAGTGATGTAACAAAAAGGAATAACATAAATATCTAAGAATAGGATATATTTGGTAAGATATTTCCCCAGCTACCGATTGAATTGTATTTCTCTCTTGAAAAAATGAGATAGATGCCTCGTTAATTGATTTGAGTTGTAAATTTTGTACATGGGTTTAACCTAAATGTGTTTATAAATGCCAATTCTAAATTCAAGGAGGAAAATGATGAATGAAATAGAACATGTGAAGTATTGAACCTTATTTGGATTGGACAAGGTTCTATGAGATTGCAACCTTCTCAATTATTGAACAAGGCTTCTCCTAAGATTGCAACCTTGCCATTGTCAAACAAGACTCTATGACCTTCGCCAAGCTGTTGGATGAGGCCTATGACTCTTCCATTTATTTTAGGTTTGTGCTGACTTGTAGTTGACAGGTTGGGTCTTAGAGTTTTAGGTTATTTCAGTCTCTTAGTTTGTCTAAATTTATTGGACTTCAATTTGAGCCCAATGGCACTTTCTTTTTTGCGTAAATCTTAATATATTTTTATCAATAAATATTGCATATGAACGTAACATGTGATATAATTAATTAAACAATATTAATAAATAAAGAATATATCTAATGGGTAATATATAATAACCTAAATAAAGCATGATATATGATATAATTATCTATAACTATATATAAAGGGGATTCCCTCTTTTGTGTTCACATTTTATAATTCCAACTTTACCCTTTATAATTTAATTATTTATTAAATTTTTAAAAATTAATGGTTATTTGTATAAGTTTTTATAAAATTATTTACTTATCTCCTTTTTCTTTTTTTCTCTTACTATT
>Ga0099823_1008019_pt1 | contig 10750 bp, 2 predicted proteins | sample CowpearedBW_FD_76831 | JGI IMG/M metagenome (GOLD analysis project Ga0099823, IMG submission 76831) | Root nodule microbial communities of legume samples collected from California, USA - Cow pea red BW | ecosystem: Host-associated > Plants > Roots > Nodule | place: USA: California | collected... | reverse complement strand
TTGTTTTTCGTTTTTTTCAATATTTGGATTCTCATGAAGTTTCTCAATTTTAGATGACGTAGATGCATTTTTTTCATCTTCATCACAAGCCTTCCTCTTGAAAAAAGAATCAATTCTTTTACTTTTTATCATAATTTTTCTAATATAAATTTGTCACCTCTCACCTGTTTACAAAAAAATATTATTATGAATACCCCAAATTAAATCTTAAAAGCAAAACTCAATATTTTAAGAAAACTAATAACTTCTAAATGATTAGCTTTCCTTACTTTAATGTAGATTCTTAATCTTGCTCTTCCCATACACAACTTCAAAGCCTAAAATAGCTCTATCTACACAAAGAAGAGTTTTGATCAACAATTAAAGCATGGTTTTATGATCTCTAACAGATAGATATATGACTAGAGCGTAGAAAAGCCATATACAAGAGGGAAACAAAGTGCTTCAAAAAAAAAGGGAAAAAAATGAACTTACTAAAATGAAAAAATTGTTCGGTTCAAAATGTTCATTAACTCTTCAATTTTGTTGTAGTGCAATTTGATTTTGAAAATAATAAAAAATTGATGGTAAAAATTGAGATGAAAATAAAATAAGAGAAAGAGATGAAGGCACGAAAGAGAAAAACCAAATAAAAAAGTGTATAAATATTATTTTTAAAATAAATAGAAAATATAGTAAAAAAAATGGTTGGACGGAGTCGTGGCTCTCCTCTGTCACAAACCATCTTCCGCCATTGGTTATATTGCTTTGTGGTGCTATATTCTATGGCAAATAATTAAGTGACGGGGAACACATAATGGCGGTTGTACCACTAAATAACACATTAAACCATGAAAATCCAAAATTTTAGTAGTGTTACTTAGTATGAGGTGCATCCTGGGTCCATCATTAAAAATGATAGAAAAATGAAGGATAATGTAAAGCCTAGGATTGAGTGGATAAAATGGAGCAATGCGCTAAGTGTTTTCCTGGGAAGGCTAAATGGGATTAAGGTGCATGGTCAACAGGTTATGATTATCAATGATGCAATTAGAGGAAGTTGGATTATGTGTCTAGAACATTTGTAGAAGTCTCGATTAGGAGAAAAAGGGTCTGTTAGGGTAAACATTTCCCTTATTTAAAATTAATTTATATATGAATTAAAAAATTCTTTATGGAGAAATTAATAGGAAAGAACTTCTACAAATTAGTTTATTCACAGCAGACCCTTGATCATGTAGTGGTTAGCCATATTGCTAGATGAAGAGGGAGACCCAGAACAAGAGTGAAAGTTATCCAACACCTATTCGTACAATTTTAGTACTTAGTTATTTCTTTTAGTTAACTTCATAAATGAATCTTGAACTTCCTAATAATGCATTGTGCATTGAGATTAGGTTGAATTGGAAAAATTTAGTCTATAGTCTATAGTTTACCTTCACACGTTGCCACTTTGTATGATTCCACTTTAGTTTCCCAATGTCACACTTATTATCATCTAGTTTTGGATTTCCACATTTTGCTAGATTGCATGGAATCTATTTGATGTCCTTCTCATAGCAACTTGGAGAGTCCACTCTTTCCTTGGATTCTAGATGCCGAAAACTTAAATTTGGATCCATGTATCCAATAATCCATCAAGATTCCAGAGGCAACATGAATCACATGGTAATTCTATGAACGAAATTTAGTGGCAGCATAAAAATTAGGGAATTACATGATATAATTTTCTCAATTCTGAGAGATACATGGAAGAGTGTTTAAAAGACTCATAATCAAGGTACACATTGTCCAAATTTTTTGGTGATCAATAAATATGGAAGATTTCATATGTAAATTATAGAAAGTATCCCTGTTTTAGTGCAATTTAAGCATGAAAATATACGCAACTAGATCCGTTTTTAATCATAAAAAACACTCATGGTTTGATTGTTGATATATGTAGGCTGACAGAGAAACTAGAGCATGAAGGAATGAAACTTATACACAACATAACATGATCTTCTTGGGACCTAATTAACCATCCATCAAACAAGAAAGTTACATTTTGTTCAAACTTGATTTTGTTTATACCTTCTTAGATTAACATTTTGGATTGAGTTGTTGGACCTTGGTTTTAGATATATGTTCTTAATTCTTCATTTGGATTATAGGTTGTTATGACTTGACTTTGGATTTGCTATTAGAACTTTACTAGATTGTTTTGTGCACATGTTTGAACTTCATTTAAATTAGTGTTGGTAAAAGTTTATTTCATTTTAACTATATTGCAATTGGGTTACAGGAATATAAAAAAATTCTTATAAACACATGTTACAAACGGATCTATCCATGAGAAATGTTACTCATCAGTTACATATGGATTTATTCGGTAGATAAAATCTATATTTTTACATACGAATCCATTTTTGTATGTAATGTCCTCACCAGTTTCATACGGATTTATTCTTTGGGTAATGTCTGCATTAGTTACATACATATTTATTTTGTATGTAATATTACATATGGTATTTTTTCGTATGTACAATTACCTACACTTGTTTTACATATGGATTTTTTTCCGTATGTAATTCATCAAAATTATTCAATTACATACGAATTTAGGACTTTACATATGGATTTTGTTCGTATGAAAATTAGATTGTTTTAGTAGTGAATGACGTCGAAGTTTAGAAGCAACTCTTGGGACTGAGAGATCTTCAAGAATAGGTTCTTGGGACGAATACGATAGGTTTTGCAAGAGTGTAATTCGTCAAAATTATTAAATTACATATGAATTTAGGGCTTTACATACGAATTTTATTCGTATGAAAATTGGATTATTTTGTAGTGAATGACGTCGGAGTTTAGAAGCAACACTTGGGACTGCGAGATCTTCAAGAATAGGCTCTTGGGACGAATACGACGGGTTTTGCAAGAGGAGTTGAGTTCGAAGGTTAGAATAAGGGAAGATATCGTTGCACACTTGTATAGCAAGGTTTGAGCAATCAACTCGATTCTACATTCTGGCAATGTTGAGGTTTAAAGTTGAAGGTTGTGAAATGTTTGAGGTTAAAGCTAAAAAGGGTAGAGACCATGAAGGGTATAAAGAAGGCAAATCTTAAGTTGGAGGTTAAGTTGAGGCAGAGCTTGGAAGATTAGTCAAGCATAGTAGTGTTTTTAGAGTAAAAGGGGAAAACAATGATGTGATGAAAAAGTAGTATATTAAGGGTTTTATACGAAATCAACATCAGTGGGGGGTAGTAGAATCTTCTCAGCAATAACAACAATTCAAGTCAAGAGTAGGAAGAATGTTCTAAGGTGGCTCACACGAGAGAAAGTTTTGACCTTGGATATGAGATGGAAGGTTTCACGTACTAGAAGGAAAGACACATCCTTAAAGATTATTCTTGTAGGGAAGGACAACAAGTAATGTTAGAGCACAATGAAGGAGGAAATGAAAAGAAAAGTTTTGAGTAGCTGAAAGGGTGTCTATGAGGGTTGGTACTGAAGTGGTTAGCACGAATGATCTCATTCAAAGATACAAGTTAACAAAGGTTAGAGTTCATCACTACAATGGGAACAATGTTGATATATTATGCTATGTTAGAAAAGGTTGGAGTTGAGGTGGTGGTTTTGCTGCAATTGTAGTCAAGGGAAGACTGCTCGAGTGTGTGGTTTGTCATGTGGGGATCAAATGATTCAAATTCAAAGTCAATTTGAATCGTATCCTTTGCAAGGTGGGGACGTAATCTCAAGGATGAATTGGTTGTTTTCTAATCTCATTCCTATGGGATGTGATACCCAACAAAGTTCTGTTCTTTGATTTAATGAGATAACTCAGTGGTTACATGTCAAAAGGGTGGATAAAGCTGAAAGGTGGGGGCAGATCGGTGTATAAGTGTACCCCGATCGTCTGTTTCACCGATCGAGCGAGGAGGTAGATTTCTTGGAGAAGAAGCTATCGCGGTTGTGAGAAGAGGAGATTTGAAGAAGAAAGAAGTAAGATTGAAGACGTTCTTTGTAGGCTCTTGGCCCCTACACCCGAAACAATATTCATGCATATCATATATAGGCTTCATCGTGCATTTAATTTAGCTTCTTATTGAATAAATTCTACATTTTCCTAGATTTTTAATTTTTTCTTCCCCTTTTAGTTTTATTTTAATTTAAATAGGATTAAAGTACGTCAACTAACTTAACATACACTATTTCCTTTAAGTCAATACTAAATCATCTTTCCTACTAATTTAGAGGGATAATTTAGGTTTTGATAATTTTGTAATTGTCTTACATTATAATATATTTTAGTTTTTCTAGGAAAATTTTGAATTTCTGAAAATTTCATTTAAAAAGCTTTTCTTAAGAGAGTCTTAATGTAAATAATAATATTTATTGTTTCCTTGAAAAAAAAAATCAAAAAGGATTAAATAAGTCAGAATTTCCTCAACAACCTTTTTCTTTGCTAAATTGGATTTTTACCCCCTTTCTCTATCTTTTTAATTTTGCATATAGGCCCCTAGTCAAGGGGAGCTGACTTGGCCAAAACGCAGAGCATCACTAAGACCGTGCCCGAAGGAAGCAATTCTTCCTTGACCCAGTTGACCCATAAGTGAACGAGGAGGAAGTCTGAAGCTGCTGGAACCCTAATAAGCATTAACACACGAGTTGGGTTCGAAGTGGACATATTTTCTCAAGATGTCTTCTTTAGTGTAGTGGAGTTTGATGTGCCCAGTCACCGAAAATGTTTAATGTGATTCTTATGACTAGAGTAGATGGCATTTTCCTTAGCCAAAATATTTAATATGATTGCTTTCCATTGACATATGATCACAACAGTCTTTCTCATGAGAATTTCTTCTAATAAGTGTTATGTTTTTGGTGCATTTGAGATTGAGAAGGAGTGACCTAGGATTGAAGGTTGAAAGTACAATTAAAGCGAAACAAAATTGAAGAGCAAATGTTGCAATTTTAGTTGCCATATAGCTTAAGAATGGTTGAACCAAGAGGTTGTTGAACCTACTGCCATATGTGACTGGAGAAAGGTTGAACCTATGAACTAAACCTGTTGCAGCTAGTAAAGCACTTCTATGGTCAAATTTAATCAATTGTAGCAACCTTCAATAGCAAGTCAAGCAGAGAAAGAGCTATCCTAGAAACTTCCAATTGGTTGAACTTGGAAAAGAAGCAAAAGTTGAGAAGAAGATTTTACATTGAGACTTACCTGCTGCAACACGTTATTTATTTGTAATTGTAGATTAGGATAATGATATTTTGACTTTCACAATTTGACTCCTAATTTATACTTCCTGATGTGGCTTAATATTGGACATTGATTCTTTTAAAGAAAAAGATAGTAGTACATTAACTAATATCCCATAATAAGCCACATCAGGGAGTACGAGATGAAAATCAAATTGTAGGAGTTAAAATATGATTTTTCCTTCTAGGTTATTAGGTAGATAGGTATAAGTAGTAATTTTTGAACTTTGACAAGGCAGTTATAGATGGTTGATAGAAGCTGAAGCTTGTGTGAGAAGAAACAATCGTCAAGGAGCTCAAGAGCTTAGAACGCACACTTTTAAGTCAAATATGTCTAATATAACCCAACCAAGAGGGGGGTGAATTGGTTATTCAATCTTTTACTGATTTTAAATGAATCTTGAAAGTTTCTTTAATCTTTATAATCCCAAATAACCAGTTTTCTAATTATGTATTAATGGACTAATTAAACCAATTAGGAAAGGCATAAGAGATAAGAGAAGCAAAGAACATAACAATTGTTATACTGGTTCGATTCAAGATGAATCTACGTCCAGTTTTCTCCTAAGTAACCCACTGAGGAGGATTCCACTAAATCAATAGAGATACAAGAATTACAAGAGCATCTATATAATTCAAGACCCTAAAGACTAAGGAGCTTAATCTACAAATCAAGAACTCTCCCTAGATGCAATGCATCCACACAATTGCACCTAGACCTTCACTTCACACAGTGAATCAACTGTAAACAGAAATACAATAAGAAAAGAAGCAAGGAACGAATACACCTAATGGATGTGCAAATTTAACACTTGATCCTAGATCCAAGCTTGACCCTCCAAGATTGAGTCCATTATCAATCCTCTTGAATATCCAAATGAATGATCTTCAAGAAAGCAAGAACTTTGTGAATCTTGATCCCAGAAAGAAATCTCTCAGTAAGTCTCTTCGTGATTCAGTTATTAGCCACTTTCTAAAACTGATTTCAAAACTGTTTTTATATTAGAGTTATGCTGCTGTAATTAGTGGATTAGGAATTTACCTAATAGATTATCGTGGGTGTATTTTTACTACATTAGTGTCATGCCCTCATATAATCCATTAGTTAAGTATCTAATCTGTTAACGAGTTATGCATTTGACACATTCAAGAGTTTGACAACTGATTTAATTTAGTTTAAGATTGGTTTACATGTAATCCTAGATATACAACACCTAATGCAAAAGATAAATTAAAGACTAAGCCTAAAACAGTGATGCACATTGTTTGTATAGCTTTGGACATCATCAAAATCATCTTCGTTGGAATTGAGCAAGCTCCCCCTTTCAACACACACTTTCCAACTATTCATTCTATTTTCACTAGTGTTTAGGACTTGTTCTTGAAGTTTCAATGACTCCTATATAAAGTTAGCTAGAGGAAATTAATCTCCAGGTTTGGTTTTTCTTTTATAGTTTTTGTTGTTGAATTTGTGAACTATGAACTACATAGCTAGAGCTTAGGTCAATTTAGTGTGCTTTTACGTAATTTTGTAAATCCTTCCATCTATATTATTATTTTCTATTGATTTTCACTGATTAAAATCGTTCAATTTACTTTCTCATCATGATTTTTACTCTTCTTTATTTCAAATCATATTTTCCCTTCAATTTGATAGTGAATGAAGCTTAGCTTTTGAAACATGCTAAATCACATGCCAAGTCAATATTATGATTTATTGAGCACATAGCAATCACTTCTTCATTCAAGATGTGCAAAGAGACTCTTGAACAACAAAATAATTGAATTCACAATTAATTTGAAGTTGAAAGTTGGTTAATAGTTAATACTGTGATACGATCCTATCTAAGAAAGAGTACAATCATATGATTATATCTGATTTTGAATTACTTTTGTAAAATAAATTAAATAAATTAGAGAAGAACATAGAATAAAACAAGAAGGTAGATGCCACAATATAGCAGATTGATAAGTCGAGGAAGATTTGCCAATGCATTATCATAATATATGCATAAACCTTAACCAAGATAACAACCCATCACATGTTCCCAAACCCAAAAATGTAATCATCAACATATTACCACCTAGTGTGACATTCTCTCATGACCAACCACTCTACCTTTCCTGCACAACAACGCCTCTTGGAAAGGGTCTTTCCCCTACTTTCCATAGACTTACAAGCAACAACTCTACTTGCTCAACAAAGACTTGGGTGAAAGAATTATGGCTAAAAGAAACCCTTTCACCTTGACTCAACAAAGTCCTCTAACTAAAAGAACCATCCCGACTTTATGATTATTAGAGAATTCATATTGTCCTATTCCATATGTACACATATACATATCATATCATATCACATAATTAACCATACATCAACTCATCATGTTCAAACATCCAGTACACTGTAAACAGGGACCTATTACAATTTATCACAATAAAAGTATCAATACAATACAATAAGAAAAGAAATACATCAACCGTGCATGGCCTATATCTCAAACTAAAGATCTCTAAATGAAGATCACACTAGTCAAATGGAAGGATAACATGTTACCGATCAACTGTCAAAATTTCAACTAAATTCAATAGTTAACGAATAAGGAAATGCAATTTCTTCAAAACTACATAGACAAGAAAAAACACACTCGCGCAGAATACAAAAAATAGTATCATGCAATAGTTCGTGACACATTTCTTAAACGATAGACCTCTGAACTAAGATCACAACAGTCAAACAGAAGAACAACATGTTACCGATCAACAATAAAAATCTAAGCTTAATCCAATGGTTAATGAACCAGGAAACTCAATTTCTCAAAAAATTTGCAGACTAGAAAAAACACACTCTTCCAGAATACAAAAAACCTTGTAAAACACATATTTAGTCACTTCAAAAGCACTCAAACATAAAAAAACAAACATAAAAAAAAAATATCAAATGACCATTCACCATGCATAAACCTTCACAATACTTTATTCCTTTGAAAAATAAAATATTTAATTTAAAATAAAAAGTTAAATGCAATTTTTTGTTGACAATATTTTGTTAGACAAAATTATTATATGATAATTTTTTTATATGACACTATTAATAATTTGTATTATCAATCCATTTATATTATTTTTTTAATAATATTATTTTAAAAAATAAAAGTAAAATATATTTTTCTAAACTTTTAAATTTATTAAATGATCAAGTAATTATAAATCATAAAAAATAGAATTAAAAATAAAAAGAAATATTATAAAAAATAGCATACCTGTGAATTTAAGTATTCTATTCAATAGAATTTAGAAGGTAATATAAAAAATTATCTTTTTTATTCTCTTATTATTAATTTTTGCTTCATTTGATAAACTCTTTTTATTTTGTTAAAATGATTTTCATTATTTTTCAATTGTTCGACTAGTTTAATATTTTCAAAAAAAAATTTATAACTCTAAAGTATTTTTCATATTATCATACTCTCAATTCTAATTTTTTTTTCCTTTATGTGATTTAAAACATACATTTGATTATTTTTACTTCTTTTTAATACTTTTATTTGTTATTTATTTTTATCATGTAGAATACTATTTTAACATTTTTTATATCATTATTTTTAATTTTAATTTATTATAAGTGTAATTATAGCATTACAATTATATAAAAAAAATCATATACTATAATATAATAATTTAATTTTATTGTATTATGAATCTTGTTCATCATCCAACATATTGAAATTTAAAAGATAAATATTTATGATAAATTTCAATTTAATCTTTTTTTTTTAGTTTGTGATTTCATTCAATTGTATGAATTCTTCAAATGGTGTATTATGATTTTCATTAATATATACAAAAAATTATTAGTTTAAAAAATGTGAGTAAAATGACATTTAAAATATTTTAAATTTGAATATATGTTTTTTTTTGTAATTTTTCAAATTTCATGAAATTTATTTTATTAAAGTTTTTGCACATTTAACAAATATGTTGATTATGATAAAATGAAATTTTCTTGGATTTTTTGGGTATGAGTACTAGTATCCTGGGTTTCGTGGATATAAGGATGACGATATTTTTTTAAAGATGAGAATAAGATAATGAAGTTCATCTCCACCATACATATCAGAAAAACTAGCAGGATGTGAATATTTCTATTGTTGGGAATTTTCAAAATCAAATTGGTTCAAAATAATAACACAAAACGAATCAAAATGTGTTTTCTTAGAATTTTGTTGATCTATTTTTTTTTAATTGAACTATTATGTTTTATTCTAATTTTTAAAACTATAGACTACATAATTTGTTTACAAATATGAGAGAAAGTTTAAAATATAAAAGTAACACTAATCATATAAAAATAATTAAAAAAAATATTTTTTAATTTAGCACAATTTCATTATAAAATATTTAACAACTTTACTATAAAAAAATGTATGACAATTTTATTATGACAAAACCAGAGAAAAAGAAGATCAAATGAGATATAAAATACCGGTTAACAAAATAGTAACTTTATTTTACAAAAAGTGTGCAGTGTTGTCAACAACCAAACTTATGGAAAGTAAAAATAGAACAAGTGGTGGACGTTATTGTTGCACTAAAAGGGAGATAGCCTTTTTATTTAGAAAAATAACAATAAAATTAACAGAAGTAATATTTTGAAGAAATAAATTAAAAAAACAAATATATTCAACAAGTAAGGAGAGATTAATGCTAACTTTTTTTACTCAAAAGAACCATAAAATTGTTGCAAATTGATTAGCTTTGAATAACCTATCTGTCACCCCGTTTATGTAATTTCAGAGTTTACATCAAATTTGGGGTTGATTAAGCTCCAGGCTTGTTAGCATTACAATCATAGAAGCAAAAACATTGGTAACTATCAGCGTTTATATTGCGAATGCACTGTCCAATCCCTTGAAAATCCTTATAGCTGTTGTAGCAATTTGTTCGACATTGTAGGAGATTGCAGCTTGTAGCGTCTAACACTTTCTGACATCTTTGTGGATCTGCTACGCCTATTCTTGAAATAACTGAGAAAATGCAAAACAAAATTAACAACAATTTATTGAACAATGAAAATATTAACTTTCCATTGGTGGATATTATCAAAATATTAGAAACTGTAAAATTATCAAACCTGAGATGATAAGGAAAAAGGTAAGTATATGTGAAAATGAGAACTTAGTCATCTCTACCAAGTATTCTACCAATAATAACAATCACGTTTTACTCTTATTGTTTCTATGCCCGGAATGCATTTGTTCAAAGGACATGGAAATATTTGTTTATATAGGCTCATAAATTTATTTGAACTGCGTAAATTGTGTTGTAACATATATCTTGGTGGTAATTAATTTTTATTTTGTTTAATGTTTTGATATTTAAATATGTAAACTTTAGAAGTTATATATTTGATTTGATTATCACATTTATAAATATTTATTAAAATTCATGTAAATTGTGTGGCAACAATGCATTTATGCGTGGGGTAATATTAAGTATTATTTACTTGAATGTTTTGATATATAAACTTTAG
>Ga0099823_1008014_pt1 | contig 10751 bp, 8 predicted proteins | sample CowpearedBW_FD_76831 | JGI IMG/M metagenome (GOLD analysis project Ga0099823, IMG submission 76831) | Root nodule microbial communities of legume samples collected from California, USA - Cow pea red BW | ecosystem: Host-associated > Plants > Roots > Nodule | place: USA: California | collected... | reverse complement strand
TTACTATTTTTTTTCGTATTGAGTTCATAAAAATTGGGCCCAAGTTTTGTGCCTTCAACTATATAGATAACTACTCCAAATTTTTGTCACTTGATGCATGAAATTTTATATATATATATAAAAAAACATGGATAAAAATGTATGCTCTATTGGATAAAGATCCTCCTTCACAAAGACGATATCAACCGCAGATGCCATGCCATAATAAAAGCTAGTTTGATGGGGAAGGGGGTGCATATATAAAAAGTTTAATTCTGCTTATATAAGAGGATCTTTTTCAATAATGCAAATAACGACGAAATAAATGGTATTTTAAAGTTATAATCAATAAATACAATTTAATAGTATGGATTATACTACAATGATTAATGATATGTTAACATACATCGTTATGATACAATTATTTAGCAACTTGTTATAATAATGTGCATGTTTGAAATGATACTATAAGATGGTTCTCAAGGATAGGTGTATATACGACCCAATCGGTATGACAATAGGAATGATCTATTATAATGCCTTGGCCGAACGGTTAACACAGTATAATTACTCGATTGAACCCTAATTAGGCGTTCTGAAAAGTAAAAATCCATCAAGTATAAATATGGCATGTAGGCAAGGATTTAAGAACTTTTTGAGTCATTTATACTTTATATATTTGTGTAGACCGAAAAATTATTTAAGTTGCTTTTTGACCCAATGACAAGGAACATTCAAAGAAAGAGGATTATGAGACTAAATTTAGAATCGGTGTTACAAAAACATTTAATCGAGTTTGTATTTGATCTTATGGTGACCACTAGGAATATGACAAGTAATGGAGCATTATCATTCATTTTATCGAAGGTGTATGATCCTTGGAAATTATATGCTTTGGATAATTATCTTCATCTTGTTTTGTGATTTGTTAGCAAGGTATTTGGTTCAGGAGGAAGAAGACTAAACATCTCCAACAGAATGAAGGATGTTGTCGTGAGAAAACATAAAGATTTAAGGACAAATCCTTTTTAAGAGGGAGGAGACGATGACAACCTCCCTAGCCATGACAAAGAGCTTACAAGAGGATAGATGTCATTTGTGAAAGGTGGACACAAATCCACATCTTTTGGGCCTATATAAATTATGTTAGCAAAAGAAGAAGATGATGAAGATCATTCTTCAAAATTAAATTTTTATGATGATAAAAGCAAGTCCAAGAACTTAAAGTAATGACAAAAGATATTAGAAGATTTGTATTTTGTTTATGTATTTGATTGAGCCTTTGTAATAAGTCATATATTAGTGAATAGATTGATTGTAGGTGTATTATACCACACGGATAGAGTTGGAAACAATAAGTACCCGACCCTAGCCGCCAAATTATAAGCTCTGTTTAATCCCATCGCATACAAAACTAAGACATACATAGCAGCTAGACCTGCATATCGACATAGATTGCCTACTCTGAACTTATAAAATAATAATATAACATGCAAAATTGACCCTTAAGCTTGATATTTGGGTCTTGAATAGGCCCACACAAGCCCAAAAGAGATAAAAAAAACCCACTTGAGGCATAGCCCATGGACTAGGTAATTTGTGGTTAATATTCTATAAATACAAGTGGACTCCAGTAATTAAAGGTACGCAATTCATTATCCCTACAACTATAATTTGACTTTTGGAGCTCTTGCTAACTTGATCGTCAGAGTTCTTTCTGTAGGTAACCTCCAAAATGTTCAAATCCGACAACAAGGCATGAAGACGTATTCTACAGAACCGAGGATCCATATCAGGAAATCAAGGATTGGGTAAGAGATAATTCATGCTCCTTTATATCTTATCATTGTTTCTGCAGGAACAATTGGCGCCCACCGTGGGGCATGACTTAGTATCTTACCAAAGCAATCTGAGAACCTGCAAAGATGGTTTCAACACGTAGTAGAGCTGGTGTATCGAAGGAGTCAGAAACAAGGCCTAAGAAGGTTGTAACAAACTAGTTGGACTTGGTTGCCATCTTAGAAGGGCAGGCCAAAATGCAGCAAGAGTTCGCTGACTTCAAGAAGCGCAACGCTAATGAGATGGAGACGCTGAGATAGGAGAATACTCGACTTAGAAGGAAGATAAAGGCAGATGCCACCCAGAGGGGCAAAAAAAAAGAGGACTCCAAGACTCTTGTATGTCAGCTAACTAAGGAAGAAATTGAGTACAACCCTACCCCCCACACCATCACCACGACCCACCACACATCCACCCTTCCCACCCATCATACGCCACCCTCCCCACTACCCATATCCCTCCACATCATAACACCACAACCTCCTTAACCATTATCTGACACCCCATACCAGCACATCTGCACAAACTCTATCACCCTTTCATTGACGGCATCATAAAAATCCCTCTCCCCAGCCAATGGAAAGCCTTTACACTGGAACGCTACATTGGGGACAGAGACCTCGACGAACACGTCAAGATATATGTCACCCACGTCGGCTTGTATACGAATGAAGATGCCGTTATGTGTTAGGCCTTTCTTACCACCCTCAAAGGACCGGCCTTGGAATGGTTCACGTCCCTACCCCCGTACTCCATCGACTGCTTCGACACTTTATCCCACCTTTTCAACACCCAATTCGCCGGAAGCCGCCCTCATTAGGCCACCCCTTATCCCTTGTCATTGTCAGGCAAGACATAGATGATACGCTAAGAGCTTTCATTGATTGTTTTAGAAAGGTGGTCCTTAGAATGAAAAACCTAATGCAAGAAATGATCCTTTAGTGTATGGCCCTCGCGCTGAAGCCTAGACCATTCGCAGATAACGTCTACCTCCGACCACCAGCCACTACGCATGAACTTAAGCTGTGTGCGACGGATTATATATGGATCGAAGAAATGAAAACCTTGCGAACTAGATTTTGTATTGACTTTCACCCTACAAATTAGAAGACCGACAAGCTACCTCTGAAGGCAAACTCTAGGCCTAGGGAGCCTAGTCCCCTCAATATTCGAGATATGCCCCCTAAGTGCTCCACGATTGCGCATCTTTGACGAAGCCCTATAAACGAACCTTATTCCCCCACCTTGCAAAACCCTCAACCCACCCAACGCCGATATGAACAAATATTGCAAGTACCATCGCAATAACGGTCACACTACAAATGAGTCTAAGGCATTACAAGATAAGATAGAAGAATTGATACACGTCGGTCACCTTAGACAGTTCGTCAAAAGAGAAGGGGAACACGTTCCAGACTAGCAGGAAATCGCGACTCAACCCATTGTCGCTAGAGTGGCCATCACAACCAGGAAATCGAGCATTGAAATCACCCTTCAACCCCCACTGACATCAATCGCATGGATCTACCCTAGTTACGGGGCACCATAAACATCATATCTTGAGGCTTCGTAGAAGGAGGATTGACTTCATCTGCCAGGAAAAGGCATATTAGAAACATTTAGTATGTCAATGTCGTCACCCACTCACACAAACGACGAAGAATGCTGCAAATAACTTTCACCGATGCAGACTTCTAAGGAGTCGACTGGGAACAAGATGACCCGATGGTCATCACCATAGTGCTCAAGAACTTTGCCATTAAGAAAGTGCTGATAGATCAGGGATGCTTAGTGGACATTTTGTATTGGGCAACCTACTAAAAACTACAATTCCCCGTTGAGGCTATGATACCTTATGATGGCCTATTTACGGATTCTCAGGTGCAAAAGTGTGCACATGATACATCAATTTGCATGTCGTATTTCGCAAAGGCCACCAGACCAAAATCATCCCAGTCCAATTCTTTGTAGCTGAAGCGCACACATCCTATAACATCCTTCTAGGGAGGCCTTCCCTCAATACCTGGTCTGCGGTAGATTATCCAGGCATCGACTCCCAAGTAGCCGTCCACAAATTATCAATTTTTAGAGAGGCAAGATACGTCTCTCAGAAGAAAAGGAAGTTAGGAGAGGAAAGGAGGTTAGCAACTAATGTAGAAGTAGCAAAACTCCTAGAGGATGGATTCATCGTTGAGGCCCATTATACAACTTGGTTGGCCAACGTAGTCCTAGTAAAAAATCCAGTGGCAAATGGCGAATGTGTGTTGGTTATACCGACCTAAATAAAGCTTGCCCAAAGAACGCATACTCTTTACCCAGCATTGATCGACTAGTAGACGAAGTAGCTAGAAATCGTGTACTAAGCTTCCTCGACGCCTACTACGTATATAACCAGATACCCATGGCCCCATCTGACATGATTAAAATCGCCTTCATAATCGAAGAAGCCAATTATTTCTACAAAGTCATGCCCTTTGGCCTAAAAAACGTAGGTGCTACCTATCAAAGGTTAATAGATAAAGTGTTTAGCCACCTAATGGGCAAATGTGTTGAGGTATACATGGACGACATGGTTGTTAAATCACACAACTAGTTCCAGCACTCCAAGGATCTAGCCGAAGTGTTTGCAGCCTTACGAAAACACAACCTCGGACTCAACCCTGAAAAATGCGTATTTGATGTTGATAAGGGAAAATTACTGGACTTCATGCTATCACAACGTGGAATCAAAGCGAACCTTGAAAAATAGGCCATAATAGAAATGCGTAGTCCAACAAATGTAAAGGAAGTACAATGACTGATAGGCCACCTTATCGCCATATCCATATTCCTACCTAAATTGGCCGACAAAAAGCGATCCATCATTAATCTCCTCAAAAAGTTTGCCAAGTTCTCCTAGGGTGAAAAATGTGAACAAATATTCCAAGATCTAAACAGGATTTTGGCATCCCCTCCAGTCTTGCGCAAACCAGATGTCAACCTCCTGCTACTAGTATACATAACAACCATAAAAGGTACTATCAGCGCTGCCTTAGTCCAAGAATCAGCTAGTATTCATTATTTGGTATATTTTGTCAATAGATCGCTACAGGATCTGGAAACCAAGTATCATATGGTAGAAAAACTGGCATTATCCTTAGTCAATGCAGCGAGAAGGCTTCGGGCCTACTTCTAGAACCATTAGGTCACCGTAAAAACAAACTACCCTATCTAGAGAATACTCTAAAAACTTGACTTAGTAGGACGCATGTCATCTTAGGCCGTTGAGTTATCCGAATTCAATATCTGCTACGAACTTCATGGGCCAATCAAAGCCCAATGCCTTCTAGACTTCGACAATGACCTCCAACAAACGCCACAAGAGGAACAATGGACCTTGTATGTTGATGGTTCTTCCAACCAGAAGGGGGTAGGCGCCGACATAGTCCTAGAGGGCCCAAACCAGATACTCATCGAAAAATTCTTGAAATTCACTTTCAAAACTTCTAATCATCAAGCTGAATATGAAGCCATCTTAGTTGGACTCTCGCTAGCACAAGAAGTTGGAGTGCGCGTGTTGACCTGTAAAACCGACTCCAGATTAACAGTAGGCCATCTTAATGACGAGTTTCAAATTAAGGATGCAACACTCCTGCAATACTATCATTTGGTCCGCAACATCATAAACTCTAGTTTCAATGAGGTAAAAATACAGCACATACCAAGAGGAGACAACGGCAAGCATACGCTTTATCAAAGCTGGCAAGCACTAGGCAAAAAGGAAAATACAAATCTCTACTGCAGCAAACACTAACGGCACCCTTGGCAATAAACACATGTCTGAACCTACACATCAACAATGATGAGTGGATGTCACCATACATACATTACCTTAAAATCGGTAACCCCTTGAGTAATGTTGATAAGGGATGATTGTCAAAAGCAGCACACTACACGTTAATTGGAGAAGACCTATACAAGCGCGAGTATGGTCAACCTTTGCTAAAGTGAGTCATAAAGGAACAAGCAGAGTACATGATAAAATAAATTCATGAAGGGATATGCAGCTATCATTCCGGATCATGGACCATGACAACGAGAATCTTAAGGACCAATTACTTTTGGCCAACCATGGAGGCAGATTGCCACACCTTTTTCAAGAAATGTATACCTTGCCAAAAACATGGTAATATTATTCACCAAAAATAGGAGGAACTACATTCCATACTCTCCCTGTGGCCGTTTGCAAAGTGGGGGATAGACCTCTTGGGACCGTTCACTCCTGGGAAGGGGCAAGTCAAGTTCCTCATTTTAGGGATTGATTACTTCACAAAATGGATCGAAGCCCAACCACTAACCACCATCACAGCACAACAGGTTCAATAGTTTTTCTAGAAGAACATAATATGTCGATATGGGGTGCCACACACAATCATAACCGATAATAGACGTCAATTCATAGACAAGGAACTAGCCAAGTTCTATACTGGCTTGGGGATCAAGCATATTACTAGTTCAGTAGAACATCCGCAAACCAATAGACAAGTAGAGGTCGCCAACAAGGTAATATTGGTTGAGTTGCGTAAAAGACTAGATGAAGCAAAGGGAAAATGGCCGTATAGATGTACTCCACAGTCCGCCACTAACGAATTTCCCTTCAACTTCGTATACAGAACAAAGGCTATGATACTAGTCGAAATTGGAGAACCCTCCTTAAGAAGACAAATGTATGACGATAACACAAATCAATAGAGTCTATGCACCAGCCTGGAACTGCTAACAGAACTACGAGAAAAGGTGCATATCAAAAACATGGCGACAAAACAGAGAGTGGCAAGAAAATACAATTCCAAGCTTCAACCATGAGTATTCGTGAAGCGAGACTTGGTATGGAGAATGGCTAGTTGCGCGAAAAAAAAAGACAGGAAATTTTAGGCTAATTGGGATGGTCTGTATAGAATACGCGATGATATAGGTGGAGGCGCCTATAGGTTGGAGCAACTATCAAGAGAGGTGATACCTAACACATGGAATGTATCTCACCTCAAGTTTTATTTTAGCTAAGAAATCCAAGATTGTAAGAAGACAGGAAATTTGTAACCTTGAGTGTACTCTTTTTCCTCACCCGACATTTTTTCCCTATGAAGGATTTTTGCCAGGAGTTTTTAATGAGGCACCCAAAATGATCAATAAAACGAGGGTTCTTTACAAACTTCTCTTGTATTTTAAGTTCCCTCCCATTTACTGAATTAAGCGGCCTAGGTCGAACACTTCATCGCTAAATAAAAATTCTTATGTTCCCCCCACTTACTAAAGTAAGCAGCCTGGGTTGAACACTTTCTCGCCAAAATCAGGTTCCCTCCCACTTACTGAAGTAAGAAGCCTGGGTCGAACATTTTCTTACTAAAGAAAACTCTTATGTTCCCCTCTACTTACTAAAGTAAGCGACTTGGGTCATATACACGCCATACTTAATTCCCTAACTAAACAACATATTATCATAATTCGTACAAAATAGTCACAGACAAAATATCATCGTAAAAATTTAACCAAAGCAGATGGTAATAAGAGTAATAAAAAATATGTGATATCCTACAACATACGCATGAATACATAAAAACAACCAATATATTCAAGAAGATAGCGCAAATAAGCAGTCATGTTCACAAAGTAATAAGTGTGCAAATTATTACAGACTTAGGCTCAAAAGCCAGAATATGATCAAATGTAAGCAGAGAAAATTGTATTTTTTATTTTTAGTTCTTTATATATATATATATATATATATATATATATATATTAATATTTTTAGAAAAAAGAAATTTGAAAACAGGTGTCACGCAACGCGAACGGCTGGACAAACACTAAAAGAAATGAGGAAATATATATATTTTTTAATGATTTTTAAAGCAAGATATTTGTGAATAGTAGAAATAATGTCCCTAAAAGAAAAAAAAAAGTTAGGTCTAAAACAACTACATATAACATTAAAACAAAAGATAATGAATATTTGGGAATACACAAATCAAAAGAAAAAATGTGGTAGTGACGTACTATTAACACTCCAATTTTGTTTACTTTTTTTTTTCAAAAAATTTATTTTTAGTTTAATTAAATATGTTTTTATCTTTATTTAATTAGTTTTTATTGTTTGCTTAGTAGAATTTAGTTTTCATAAAAATGTGATAAAAGGTTAATTTAAGAGTATTTTGTTGCATATAGTTTTCTTCCTTTTTTAAACCCTTTTTTGTTAATAAAATCAGTTTTCTAGGAAGTCCTTTTAATTGGTTGTTTTACTTGTGGAACCTTTGAACCAATTTTACTTAATTGTAATGTAGTCCTTGATGGGTCAATTGCAGCTTTGACCCGCTTCCCTCCCTAAAATGCACATTTTATTTAAATTGTTTTATCATTAGTGATGTTGAATTAGGGGAGGCACGAGAAGCACTCCATCGCGGGGAAGAATTTAATGCAACGAAGAGAGGCAAGAGCCCTTGATGTTGTAGCCTGATTGACAAGAACCAAGAACCCAATGCGTGAGTGTGTTGATGGAAGCGATTTGAAGCTTGATACATGATCAAGATCGAGAGAGATGGAGGCAGATTTGAGATGGACGAACGATGAGAGAGGTCAAGCTGATCAAGGGCAACAAAGAGGGGTTCAATATCGTGATTCTGGTTCGGAGCCAAAGGAGAAATGGGTTAGGTTAATTTTTGCGTATTTGGATTATTTTCTGAATGTTTTTTAAGAGCATGGATTAGGTTTTGTAATAAAGCCCTATATTGTGCGAGAGTGAGCGATGTACTAAGAAGCTAGGGTTCGTGTTCTTTAGTCTTCCCTAGTGTGCGAAGTAGCTATACTTGGATCAACCACGAGCACAAAGTGGTTGTGGCTAATCCGAGTTAGATTCCTTGCACCAATCTAATTCTTAGAAATCTCTTTGTTTATATTGTTTGAATTGTGATGAAATACACTTTGCTATTTAGTTTCAATTATAATCCTTAACTTCTGAGTCTTTCTAGTTTAAGTTTTAATTTTGTTTTTGTGTTACTTGTTATTCAATTTCTTATTACTTTAAATTCATATTACTACATTTGAGTTTTGAATTAGGTTTATGGTGTTTCGAACATGTTCATGAATCTACACACAATTTTGTTTCGTTTTGGGAACCATGTGACCCCAAAGTGGGCACAACTTTTCGAGATATCTTCTAGAGGACAAAGGAATCAATGCTCAAATGCTGCATTTGATTTTAATTTGATGTGTATAGTGATATTGACCCTTTAAACCTATTTCTATTTTTTTTTTGTATTTTTTTATTTTAGAACTTCAATTTCAATTTAAATTCTCTGTTTTAGGAATAGAGAATTCTTAGTTTCTTTGCATAGAGTGTGTTTGCCATGTAATTCAATCACCCAAACAGAGAGATCAATGTTATTGGATTAAATAGATGTTGTAACATCCTGGTCAGATATTACTAATTTTAAGTAAAATAAAATAAATATAGAAAAACAAAATCGCATTTATTATAATCTCTTTCCCAAAACGCGGGAAAATTCAAAACATTTATTAACGTGCCACAATTCAAAATCCGCAAGTTCCAAACAACTATTACAAACTCATGATCTCGTAAAGTAACTGATTAAAAAAATATAAAAAATAAAATAAAATAAAAACTACCATGCTAGCCCCACTCTGGATCTAGGCATCACAAGTTCTACCTAAAATATCATCTACTCTCGTATAACGAATTACACGATCATCGCCAATCACAAGTAGATAGGGTGAACTAACAACACATATAAATTATGACCTAGATAAAATGTACACACACACGTCGGAGAACCACAATTTTCCAAGCCTAGAAACATAACCACCATCATGTTCATCCACGTTCTACATCCTCAGATGATGACCTTAAGATATCATTTGTTGCAAAAGCCACAACTCGTGGTTCCACCATCTACAAGCCACAACTCGTAGATACACGTGCGAAACTATCCTATTACGAACCACCACCCGTAACGCCAAGTGGAGTTCCCAATACAAACCACAATTTCTACTCTCGACATAAGATTAGCAACACCACTGGCTACAACCTGTGATTGCCCAATCAAGTGAAGACTATCCTTATGAGCCACACCTCGCAGACTCACACTGGTTACCAATATCACCAAGCCACAACCTAGGATCCCTACGTGTTTACCCTCCATTTCGACCCATAACTCAAGGAATGCCCTTATGAGCCACAACTCAAGGAATGTTTCAGCAAACTCCATACTTAAGCCATCATTCAAAGCCTTGTAGACCACTCACCCATCCATAGAAGTAGGCCCTTGTCCCCTGCGTTATCGCTTGGCGCTGCCTAAGCGTTGCCAAGCAAAAAGCAGTTATAGACCGCCTGCCAGAAACCTCCCATTGTTAGGTGCCACATGCCCCATAAGTCTCTGATCTTGCCTGGCGAGACCACCCTCACCGCTAGGCGTCACTTGTTCTAGTGGCCCTTTGTATTTGTATCTATCGCCTAGCAATGCAATGTCATCGCCTAGGTGCTACACCAGTAATCCAATTTTATTGGTTTTTCACTCTACAGAATCAAGTCTCGCCCTCTCAAATTATGGCAGACTCATTTTGAATCACCAAATTGTGAACTCCTACACTTTATCTTACCATTTCCATTTGGAATCATATCCACCTTCAAACCCAATCACAAGTTAAGCCTACATAGGAACTTCAATTCCAGCAACCAATAATCCTATATCTCAATCTGAATTTAAGTCTTAGATAATCAATTAATTACCATTTCCATTTGGAATCATATCCACCTTCAAACCGAATCACAAGTTAAGCCTGACATAGGAACTTCAATTCCAGCAACCAATAATCCTATATCTCAATCTGAATTTAAGTCTTAGATAATCAATTAATTACCATTTCCATTTGGAATCATATCC
>Ga0099823_1008009_pt1 | contig 10754 bp, 9 predicted proteins | sample CowpearedBW_FD_76831 | JGI IMG/M metagenome (GOLD analysis project Ga0099823, IMG submission 76831) | Root nodule microbial communities of legume samples collected from California, USA - Cow pea red BW | ecosystem: Host-associated > Plants > Roots > Nodule | place: USA: California | collected... | reverse complement strand
TTTTGGATTTTAAACTTGATCCAAATATTTGGATTGGATTTAAATCTTGATCCAAATATTTGGATCTGGATTCTAAAAAAATCCAAACTACTTTTGCTAAAAAAATGGATTTGGGTCAAAAATATAATCCAATTATTTGGATATAAAATGGATGTGGATTGGATCATTAAATATCCAATCCATGCCCACCCCTAATTTTAACAATACAATACACGCAAATCACTATTATTTTTTCAATAATATAATATATCAAAATTATCCGTTACTTTATGCATAACCATTACTATTAATTTTATTTATTTTTCAATACGGAGGCATATAGGACTTCTTTTTACTAATATAGCAATAAATCATACAATACTTAAAACAATACTCATTATTTTATTTTATTTTATTTTTCAGTACTTATAATTTTTGTTATAAATAATAATTTTCAAAAATTGCTATTAATTTTGGAAAATCTATCTAGGATAGAAGTTGAAGGTCTGTGTTTTTATAAGACTACTATGTACAATCCAAAAAATATATTTTGGAAAAATATGTTCAATTTGTTATCTAAAAGAATATAAATGTTTGTTCACCGAAAAGTTCAATTTGAACTAATAAATGTGACTTAAGTCTAATTCATTGACATATTTTAAACCTAAAATTTGAATAATTAAGTTTAAAGATTTCTTTTCTTATACATGTTTAATTTTATTACTTTTATCTTAAATAAAGATTAGACTAACACTTAAGTTATTATCAACACCACAGTGATGAGTGACGACTTCACAAGGAAAAGGTGGAAGATAAGGGAGAAACTGAAGGAGAAATGAGGAAGGAAAAGGGGTGTGAAAATAGGGAGAATCCTATACTGAATGGGGGCACAGGTAGAAAATAGGGGGTGCAAGTAGCAATAGCCTAATAATTAGACACCTTGCAAACCCAGGACTAAAAGACCTATAACTCAAAACATTGATATAATAGATTCGTAGATGTTAATAATTGTATATTACTTAACTTTCTTATTACTTGTTATTGTTATACTCACTCAAAATTAAATTTCTAACAACTTTTCAAATTAAAATATAATACACATTACATATTTAAAATTAGTGAATGATTTTTTTTTCTTAAAATCCGTTAAGTGAAATCAAAGTTGGCTATTAGTGAATTTATACATTAATTTTCATTTTAAAATGGTTAAATGGGCATTTCTTTTGTTGATTGAAATTTGACAGCATCTATTTCAGTTCAAATATTGTATAAGTGATATTTACTTAATTAAAGTATTTTAAAGGAATATTTATTTGATATGTTTGTTTCAACTCAATTGAATTTAAACATGTATTCTTTTTAATAATGACACGCTCAACACCAAATTTAGAGAGTAATTAAACAATGACGAGAATAATTGAATAAATTTAAATAATAAATATGAATTTTACAAATAAAAAATGACGAGAATATTTAAACTACATTTGTTCCACTCACTTTTCGTCTGAGAGTCATAATCACAAACACAGGTATATTATTATGGTTTAGACTAAAAAAAATGAATTCTCGTTACTAAAATCTTATATCCCACAAAATAAATTCAATCAAACTGTGCTATGTTATGTTAGTTCCAAACATTGTAATAAAATGTTTTATTACAACCAATACAAAATAAACAGGTAGAGTGCGTCCTTTTTTGTGACTGGGGTTTGGTTTTGATGGTGAACAACTTTGTGGTGAGTAAAAACAAAAAACTGGAAACAGAAACACAAATCTTAAGGAAGCAGACTAGCTGAAAGAAGAAAGTGATTAATGGGCTTAGTATGATCCTCACTGTCCCCAAACAAAGTGTAAAGATATTAATATCTTCAACAACAGGGAAATTGTACCAACATTTTCTTCAATGTTGTCTTTAAAGTTGTTCCCAATAACATTGCCAAACCTAGTCCCACTCTTCTTTTAAACTGCAACTTTTTTGTAGTGACTTGATTTTCAAGTTTAGAGAGGTTTAATTTGCATATATAGTTAGAAGATAGAACAAATAAAAAACAAAACGTATTAACTTTTTTACTTCATCAATTTTTAATAAATTTAAGTATTTTTAATTGAGTGAGATTGGATTCATTACTTAAGTGAAATCTCAAAGTCTTGTTATTAAATGTCATCCAAACTCACTTTTCTTCCTCAATCCCTTAACATTGTATTATAAGTTCTCGATATTATTCCTTTTCAATACTGTATTTTGATTTTGATTTTGATTTTGTTTACCTTCATACAATAAACTGAGTCGCTTAATATTAACACAAAATAACTAAGCAAATTAAGGAAGATAACAACCGTATCATTCAATGATAAAATTAAACAGTACATACTTAATCGAATAGTGTAAAAATTTTCTATATTTAATAACAATTTTTTTAGTAGAAATCAATTAAAAATACAAAAATTTATCAATGACTATAAACTTAATTAAATTGTTTTTTTATTTAATATTAAACATTTATTATTGTCTAGATAAATTAAAACTAAAAGAATTAAACATGTTCCGTACTTCTAATATTGTCAAAATACAGATGATACGATCAAGTGATGAATCATTATAATAGAAAAATAGTGAACAATAAATTTGATATATATGTTTTAAATAATTAAAATCGTAATATTCGTATAGTAAAATAGTGAACACGATTAATAAAATTATATTACTTTTAGTTTGTATAAAACATATTTATATTTTTAAATATTTAAATACAATAAAATTTAGTTTATTTTTCGCCTAGTTGCATAAAATTTGTATAGCGGCCATTAAGTAAACTAATGTAACGGACAAAACATAAAGTATTGAAGAAAAACGTTTTTAAACTTTTTTCAAACAAATCTTAACATATGAAATCTCTATAAAAAACACTTACTATTCCTCTAAATATAGAAAATATTATTTTCAGTATTTACTTTTAGAAACGTTGACTTTTCACGTGTAAATGTTAAAATGTATTCTGATAGAAAAAAGAAGAAGCATATGATATAATCTGTGGCCACGTTTTATCATCCACTGTGTCCAAAAATGATTATACCATATTCTCGTCTGATAAAAGTGTGAACATTTATATATTACTACATTTAAAAAATTAAAACTCCAAGTTCGTGTGGGTTTTAATTTGTCAATAATATATATCGGGATCATCCTGGAAGAAATTGACACAATTTTATAAACATAATAATTTTTCGTAAAGCAAATGGTTTGAGAAATTGATTAAAAAGAAATAATAGAATAGGTAAGGACGTGCAGGTAAATTATTACATGTGCTATGTCGTGTGGTGTTGCTTTTGCCTCTTCGTTTAGCCATGCCCTCTAAGAGTTTTGGAGACTCGGGAACAACTTTGATTCCTGTGTTTCACATATCCTTAGTGCAGTAGGTGCAGGAGACTGGATAAGGTGGTAAAGGACTTCAGTAATGCTGTATAATAAAGTTTAAGGTTGATTTTTCATTACCACTTTTGAATAAAAAAAATGTAATACCAGTTTGTCACACAATTTTGTTTATATATTAAAAACATAAAATTTGAATACATAAAAGTGAAATTAATAATATTAATTGTCAAATTTATTTAAATTTATGAAGAGAAATGGTAGTAGAGTCGCATTTGCATAGGGAAGGTTGTAAAATTGCGTGAAATTCGACGTCCCCCAACTTTTAACAGCCTCACCATGTGCGCTACCGACAAAACTCCCACGCACATGGCTGCGTTTTTAAAATAGGAATCTTCTTTATACGTAAAATGAATCTTTTACTTCGTTACTAGACTGAAAACCCTTTTCATTTGTTGCGACTACAAGAGATATTTTAAGATAAAAAATAATAATTTACGCAATAGTTAAGTTGTATTTTCATTTATATTATTAATAATAATGTCCATATTGATGTATGAAACAATAATGTTAATCATAGTTGGTCACGTCACTCTCCCTCGGTTCGATCCATGTAGGTTTTGTGGGTGAAGAAGGAACATGCAAGGGCACTTGGAGTGGGGTTGTGTGTTGAAGTAGGTGTAGCCTTTCACGCTATTGCAAATGCTCCGTTGTAGGAGTGCTTCTAAAGTCCATTTTGGGGTGCAAACTGCAACAACTTTTTATTGACTACACACCATGGATTATACCATCATTCTTATAAGAGTTCACATTCTTTACTAATTTTTTTTAGATAATATCTTCTATTAAATATTAAAAATACACTGTTTTAATATTTTAAATATCTTTTTTATATATTTTAAAACATCAAAATTAGTAATAAGTATATTATGAAAAAACAGTAGAAGAATAACGAAAAAAAATTATCAGAGAATTCAAATTTATTATATAAATTTATTATATTATCAACCCTTCCAAATTTATTTCTATATGACTCCAACAAATTTTAAACCTTTCCATTCCACAAATTTCAAAAACCTTGACCATAGAGGGAAATCTCACCGTATACATTAATTAGTGGAGACCGATGGAGGGAATGGGAGGGGGTCTTAGACCTTTAATGACATTTGAATATTTGGCATTAGTGATTAATTGATTGCACTTAAAGCTTTGGCATCAACGAGAGTACAATGATCACGTCCAAAACAGGTAAACTCTGCCATAACATATAACATACAAACCCAAAGTAATTCCAAATCTCTAATTTTCCCTTTCACTTATCCCCAAAACAAATCACATAATAATCCACCATGTTAATTAATCTTTACCATCGATCATCACACTAGTTGCAACAAATCTCACCGGAAAACGGGTCATCCTCGCCGGAAAATTCCCCGTGCCGCGTCGGAGAAATATCAATCTCGATCAAATTCTCCTCCTCGAACTGAAACCCCACCTCCCTCTTCTTGCAACCGTCCAGAGCTATTTCAATTAACCCTTCTCTGTCTTCCTCGTCCCACCGGAAGCACATGTTATCGGTCGCCGGAAACCCGCTTTCCGACGAGCTATCGGAGTCGGTTTCCGGGTAGTACCGTGATAACGACGGGTACCTGAAAATTCCCTCGCCATGATTCGCATTCTGATCCTGCTCTGTTTCTTCACCTTCACCTTCGTATATAACCTCCAACGGCGCTTTCACGTTCCATTCCATGAAAGACTCGTCAAAACGCGAACTTGACCGCAAACCCGCTTGTGATTTGGGCTCTAATTGAGATTGGCCGGTTACCCACCTGTATACATGGTCGAGAGAATCGGCTTCCACCGGTTCAATGGGGTTCCCCTGTTTCTCATCTCTGTCTCCCCTGTTTTCTTCGATGGCAATGGGTTCGCGTTCAACCGGGATTTTGTTCTCTTCATTTTGAGACCTCTGAATTGCACCGAGACGGAGGAGGAGGAGCAATAGAAGGCCGGATAGGATGAGAACCGGCGACAGAACTATCTTCCAGAAGAGATGAGGCAAATAAAGGAGAATCAAGAAGCAGAAAGTGAGAATGCATGAAAACAGAGGCTGGGAAGAGTGAACAGAGAGAAAGGAAAGTATATGGGTGCATAAGAAGTTGACAATGAACTTGATTTGTAGAAGAAATTTACTTTGGTCCTCCATTGGCCACAATTATTGTTGTTGCTATTTACTTGGCACAAGATAACTAACAATAACAAACTATGATTCTAAGAGAAGAGGTGGTGATAAGAACAGCAAAGCCATGAGGAGAGTGAGAAAAAAGTGAGAAACAGATTGGTGAAAGGGAACACTGTAGAGGAGGGCTTAGACAGGGTGTAGTGTGGGGTTTATAAGGCCTTTTTTGCGTGAGAAGAAGGCATGGAATAATAGAAAGAAAGGGGGAGTGGTCCTTGTTATGCAAAAACCAAGACGATCTTTTATGCATACACGAAAATACTACAAATCCAACCTAAAAAGTTGTTATGCTTTTACACTTCTCAAACTCATCACCATTTTAATCAATCACTGTATTAAGCTCCGTACTGGGTTTAGGTTTTTATTCATGGAATCTATTCCATTTCTTATTTCAATTACCAATCCAAGACCTTGGTTTCAGCTCCAAATGGCGGTAAAACTATTTCATTGTTTTTGGTTATTACTTTACATAAATGTTAAACTTTACCCACAATCACATGCCCTGCCGCCTAAACACTCTATTTTGGGTAAACTTCTTCATACAAACAATAAGTGTTTGAAGTGATTGGGATATACTTTATCTTTGTTCATTGTACTCTAAAATTGGTAAGAAATTAAGCATATTCAAGGATTTAATGATAAAAAAGGAAGTTTAACAGTTTAAACGTAGAGAGAAATAAAATATAGTTTAAATATTATTTTGCGTTTATTCCTCTTTCTTACATTTTTTATTGTATTATATATTTCTCCTTTCATTACACCCAATCTCATGCAAAACACAAATATATGATTGTGATTTTCTTGGTAGAAGATTTATTTGAAGCAATCTGTTTGGACACTTTCATCACAGTTAGGCAGAGCAACCCAAAATTATTGTTCCATTAGAACTGAAGTTGAGGCTTTTGAAGACAGAGAATGAAACATTCGGTAGAGTAAATAGTGGCTTTTGTGGTTACTACATCTACAGGTCACTATCTTTTTTCAAATGGTAACTTGCTTCACCATATTTTACAGAAACCTTTCTTTTGAACTCTTTTGGGCCTCAGCTTCAATTTTTTTTTCTGAATTGTTGTGAATTGGGTGGAATGATTTTGGAGCGCGCAGAATTTTTCTCGACTCTGTTGTTGAGTTTTAGATCAAATGATTTCATAAGTGTCTTTTAATTATGTTCTGAACTATTTATTTTAACTAAATCCTGAATACGTATTTATCTTTAAAAATAGTTTAAGAACTCGACTAAAAATTGTTAAATAATTGAGAAACCTATGAAATATTTAACTTTGAATTGATGTGTTTTCTCTGGGCGATCTTTAAAAAATTCTATTGTTAGCAGTTCTAATAGCTCATATTATGAATAGAAAAATCATGTACAAGTGATATTTATAAAGAAAAATGAATAAATAAGAAACATCATTACATGTTCATTTCAACCATTCATCAACAATGAATTGATGACTGCTGACTTTCGCTGCTTCAACCCACCAGTTAGTCCGTGCAATGCCATGATTGTGTTTATGCATATATTTCGTGCAATCAGATATGCTAACACTTCATGCATTAGGTATACAAGTTCAACAAGACATTAAAATAAGGGACCCATATGCTAAATAAAAACTTCTTAACACTAAATTCATTGCATGTTTGATGTCACATTTAATGCAAATGAGAAATATACGCATGTTATATGAACAACAAGTGAGTAACATCCATGCGAAGATGATAGAGCAAACAAAGCTAACATTAGTTCTTGTTCATCAAATATCATAAATAGTTACTGAAAGGAGGCATACACAGTTCCAGCTACAACTCCCGAGGTGCTAAATCATTACCAAGTTAAGAGCTCCATTATTCCCCCACACTAATAACATTGTTGTCTCTTCAATAGCTACTTGTTCCCCAACATTCCCTGCATTAAAAGCCCCACTATTATACCCTGCATCAAGGTCAGTTAAAACCCACCCTAGTATTCCTTCCTCTTGTCCAAACCCAACGCCTAAATTTCTCACTTTGCTCACTTTCTCCCTTCCTTCCATGACTTGTCAGTTTCCATCATTAAGCATCAGTACTGTTCTATTCATCATTTTTTCGGCAACTCAGTGCACACATATAACTATAGAAGGTGTTGGTAATATGAACATCTAAAGTTTAGGTATTTGCCTTCCCTTTTGGACTTTCAAGTGACCCACTTACGGATTGCCATGTCCAGACATGGAATTTACACCCTTCTGTCATTAAGGATCTCAGAAAATACATATCGTTCTTTTTACAACTCTGAATGCGACCACTGCACCTTTTCAATAAATGTATTGAAACATGTTTCAAACCATTTTCCATATGTGCAGTTGACTACAAATGAAGGTTGTGATTTCTGTCATTTGGTTAAACTACCTTCTACTTGAATTCAAGTAAGACTGCTGCTTCTATTCACTTAGCTTATATGAATGATTGGGCTATTTCATCTATTCACGGCAATTAATGCTTGCATACATACCTCTGTAAAGCTTAGTTTGATTCACAATAACCGCGTTAGGACTGATAATGGTTGAGAGTGTGGGAGTAAAGTGTAAGTTAGAAGCTTTATAAGAATGAGTATGATTAACATATAAGAAAAAAAAATCACAGAAGAATTATCTTTTATCATCATTATACTTATTGACGGTACAATTTGGCCATATAACCGTTCAACATATTCAATCTTTTCACTACAACGGGAGAAATAACGTAGTATTAAAAAGAATAAAAATTTACAGCATAGCATTAAATGCTCTGTAGATCTTCATTTCTTGACTAACAACAATATGCATCCAATTCCATGCAGAATACTAACAATTATACATAATTTTGCAGCAAAATGATGGTCGAACAGATTCACCTCTAAAGTTGGAAGACGATAATATATTCTTCCTTGATTTGATAGTATTTTATGGACTGGCAAACGTTGTGATACTCTTATCCTTTCTCACTAAACACATTTTCTTACTCTAGTATAGTTAAATTCCTTAATATAAGAAAACTAAAACACCAAACCTCTGCACTGGTTGTTCATTTGGTAATTTATGTATGAATGAACATAAAATTAATAACAAAAAGTACATATTTTAATTTCTTTCCCTTTATAATGAACCTCACTTCATTACTTTCAGTGCACATATATAAATAAATAATACTAAATATCCAACATGAATACACACATGTATATTTGCTGTCAGTGAGCTATGATCCCCTTCTAAACACATGGATATACCTAGCCACATGGGTCAGATGAATCCACATAAAACACAACAGTTAGAAGTATCTTGGACGATGAGGGGCATATCTCCCTGAATTAGGCATGTTATTGGGTGAACTTCCATATGGAGGTCTTGGAGTCGGTGTCCCGTACGGGTAAAGTGAATCTGAAAAGTAATAGTAACAAATAAAGAATGTATTAAGCAAAATATAGGTCAAGAAGAAAAGGGAAGAAGAGAGTAAGTACCGAATGTGGTTGGGGAGCGAGTACGCAGGTCAGGCCGGAAACCTCTCAGGGAATGGGTGTATGCCTCTGTAGGATAAGGTTCGTCATGAGTTCTATAATCGAATGACACTGCTCTTGCACTGACTATTGGAGAGGATTCATTCAGGCCACTCCTGTAGGCATCAGGATAAGGTTCACCACGAGTTCTATAATCAAAAGACATTGCTCTTGCTCTTGCTGTTGGAGAGGATTCATTCATGCCACTCCTGTTGTAGGCATCAGGAAAAGCATCATGAAAAACCATATTGTTCCCTATAATGTCTGGCCTGTTGGGGCCACCCACGACAGAGTTGTTGAAATTGCGGATATCATCCCTCGAAATGGCATAGTAAGTTTGATTATAACCGGTAACATCTCTGGGGAAGCAATTTGATTCACTATTGGAATAAGGTTCACAAGGAGAAGGTGCTCTGGCAACACGAGGAATTTGACTTCCAGGATATACTCCAGAAAATGAATTTATACTCCTCTCAAGTTCAGTCACATGACCATTTGCATTAACCTATGAACAGTTATTGCATAGGCATCAGCATTGTTGCCACAAAAATAGAATAAACGAGATGGATAAGGTTGCAATTAGATGGAAATATCTAGAACGAAACCTGACTAACTTGACTAGGAATCCCATGGCTATTTGGAGTCATAGTAGAATAAGAGCCTGACTGATGAAGACCACTGCCTGAACCAAATTTGCACATCATTAAGACCATAAAAAAGTGTAAAATTGCACACAGATGCTGCAAGTAAACAAATAACTGCTTCCAGATAAAAACCTGTCAAACTTCTTTTATTTTGTAAATGGGATCCAACAAAAGACTCATTGCAACCTCCAAGGGGTAATGTTGATCTGTTATTGTTAGACACACATGCTAAATTCTGCTTCATCTGATCCAAATATTTCTGAGACTCGCTTTGGTTCATTTCCTCAAACATAACCTTAGGGTACAAATAAAGATTTAGTTAGCGTGAGTTAGACTTGTAGTACAGTCATATTACAGTCACAGTAACAAAAAGTTGTAGACTAGTAGGTTACTACATACCTGATCAAAAACTTCATCTGAATGAGGCATATCCTTGCTTTCAGGCAGAACATAATTAGCTGCCACAACCGTAAACAGAATAAATAGGCCGTAAGATGAACTTAAAACTAGCAGATAACAGGGAAAAGAAAAACAAAACTAACAATACCTATCATTTTATTCAGAGCATCAAGTGGTACTTCTTTACCCATTTCTGCAAATCTTTTATCAGACCTTATCTTGAGTTCTTCTGGCTTTGGGAATACAACAACAGCTATCTTGAATGGACAAAAAATCATATTACAAAATGCATAGAATATTTATATTCCAAGCTTCAACAATCAGATAAATACTCACCTTTTTATAATCTGCAAATGGTTTAAGCTTACGCTTACGTGCACTCTTATACACATTTGTCTGATCAATTATGTAATTCCGAGGTATATTAGCTGCCCTGGATAGCAGTATATTGAATATTCCAGTAGCCCTATCCATCAAAAGATCAAATCTTTCACCGTAGTTGTTTCTCCGCAATAGTCCAGGTACCTGCATGACATTGAATTCAGAAAAAAAAAAAACACAAATAGAAAATAATAATCACAAAATTGGGTCAAGCAAAGTCCTAACCTTCATCTG
>Ga0099823_1007995_pt1 | contig 10761 bp, 13 predicted proteins | sample CowpearedBW_FD_76831 | JGI IMG/M metagenome (GOLD analysis project Ga0099823, IMG submission 76831) | Root nodule microbial communities of legume samples collected from California, USA - Cow pea red BW | ecosystem: Host-associated > Plants > Roots > Nodule | place: USA: California | collected... | reverse complement strand
ATATATATATATATATATATATATATATATATATATATATTCCTTTAGCAATTTATATAAAATATCTAAAACAAGTTATTAACCCCGGGAATATTTTGTTATTTACTTTTTTATATATTTAATTTGTTTTTCTTCACTTATATCATGGTTTTATGGTTTTGGTATCAAGTAGACGAAAATTCTAACGATAGAAAGAAAGTTTAGAAAGAAAATGAAAATTATTTTAATTTTTAATCTTAAAGACTATTTTTTTTATATTTGTAATATTATATTAAAGTAAAACTTATATATAATAGAAAGACTATCTTATAAGACAATTTTAAGCACTTATTTTAACAACTTCAATATTGAAGAGAATTTTGTATAAATTTAAGTCACTAACTTTTTACAGCCTTTTGGTGAATAATAATAATAATAAATAATAATAATAATAATATTAAAAGTAATAATAAACACTTTTTCGTAAATCTTCATGATCATATTTTTTTATTTAAAAAATTTAAATAATTCGACCAACATTAGTGATTTCATCTTCATTCCATTTCCAATTCATAAACCTTTTTCTCAATAAACACTTTTTCGTAGTCTTCATCATCATATTTTCTAATTTAAAAAATTTAAATAATTCGACCAAAATTAGTGGTTTCATCTTCATTCATTCCAATCCCACTTCATAAACCTTTTTCCCTATAAACACTTTTTCGTACTCTTTCATCATCGTATTTTTTAATCTAAAAAATTAAAATAATTGGACCAGAATTAGTGGTTTCATTTTCATTCCATTTCCAATTCATAAACCTTTTTCTCACTTGTTCTCCTTCACTCCGTGGTCGCAACAATTTCCAATTCCTGTTTCGTTATTCTTCGTGGAAGCTCGTTCAAGCGCGGCTCCCCCTATAGAACTTTCTCTTTCTCGAATTAGCACCTCGTCAGCATCGCAATTTCGTGCACTCTGACGTGATCCGTGTTCAATTTTCCCAAAATCAGGTAAATTTCTCTCTAGATTCGGGAAATCACCGGCGAATTTGTTCATTTAACTCAGGAATATGTGCATCATTCGAGGTTTGAGCTCATTTTGCTTCTTCCTTTTTCTGCAGGCACGATGATGGCTGAGGATCTCGGTGTGGAGGCGAAGGAGGCAGCGGTTCGCGAGGTCGCGAAGCTGTTGCCTCTGCCGGACCTTCTTCAATCGATCTCATCCATCAAGGCTGATTACATTTCGCGCCAACAGGTTTCAGTTCTATTCGATTTGATTCAGTATATTGTATAATATTTGTTTTAATTTTTTTGCCTACTATTGCTGTTGCTGTGTGTTTGGATTTGTTATTAAGGTAGTGTGATTCTTGAGCTCGGTTTTGAGCTACTTGGAACTTCTATTTTATTATTTTTTAAATTTTTTTGCTCAGTGGATTTTGATTTGATTGCTATAGGGGCGGTTTTAACTGTTAAGATGTGACAGTGGAGGTGTTTACTATGAAGGGAATTATGGGTTGTACGTTTACCTGTAAGTTGAAATCCGAGTAACTTATATGGAATAGATAATTAGACGCTACAGTAGTTGTTGATTGTTTGAAGAGGAATCACTTTGCTCTTGTTTGGTAGGAAATTGAGTCTGGTAAACTTCAAGTGGAGGATGCTATGCAATTAAATTTTATGGGAGCGGACATCGTTTTTTTTTTTATCTATGGGTATGTATTTGGGGGTAGTTCCACCCATACTCACCACAACATACTACTCTTCTGCCCATGAATGGAGTTTAAGGAGAGCGAGAGAGAAAAAAAGATGGGTAGGATGGTTTGAGTTTATTCACGAAAGATTCATGAAAGATCGTTCTGAACTTTTGTCCATCTTGAATAATGAAAGGTTAATTTGGATAAATTGCCAAAAGACTTCAAAAGTGATAATACCAAATAATATTTTTTCTTTAATTTTTTACTATATATACATGCATAACATGAATTATTTAAATTGGCAATCAATATTTATATATTCAAAATCATCTTTAAGAAAGTTAGTCAGATATAACAATATGACCAAATTTACCTAATACAAAAATGAATTTAATTCATGCATCTATCTAAAGTCCAGAAAGTGAAAAGATGATCTAACCTATTTAAGACCTTTCACTCATTCTTGATCATCATCATTGAAAAAAACACTCTAATCGATATTCATCTTAAGACAAAGTAAAAAATTAAGAGAATTCCATAATATATGAAGATATGATATGAGAATAAACAAAAATGTTCCTAATAGTACATATATAATATAATATTCCTGATTATATAAGATTTACTCTTTATTTCTATAATTATAATAGATGCTTACACAATAAGTTTTTGAGTTTCTAACATATAAAAAAAATCACCGTGTCTTTCCTCACTAACACTGTATCAGAGGTGTATCATTGGCTCAAAAAAACCTTTTTTAAATTGGAAATTTCAACAGAGTGTCTGATATGTGTTGTATGAGTGTTGGTGTCCGATATGTGTTTGACATAGGGACACATCATTATAGAGGCATGTCTGAGCTTCATATATTTTCTGATCAAAAGCTGTTTTGTGTTGTGTGGTATCTATCTGTAACCTAGACTCCTAGGGGTAACTCCATTGTGTTTTTTTGTCTTTCCTTTAGCTTTTGTTGTAAGCCACTGACCTATATATATGAATCTGAATTAGTAAAGAGATCTAAGTTAAGATCTCTCAAGTTCTTTTCTCACATACTCCTTCAGGTCTGACTAAGTGGGAGCTTTGAGTATTCGTCTCCTCTTATAAGATTTATTTTTAAATAATTGAGACATAACTTTTCTTTAGTTCTAAATTGATTTATATTTCAAGTATGATGACAATGTTGTGTTTTTAATTTTTGGTCTTCATTAAATGTTTAAATACGTTTGTAATTTTATATTGTTTGATTAATGACTCACTATGGTGTTTTGCCTCGAACTTTGTACCTCTCCTGAGTCAATTACTAGTTTGAGTTATATAACAACGACCTAAATATACAATATTGCCTATTTGTGATCATGTCTTGTTTGAAAGAACATTCACAATTATTAGATCATGTATGGCATCTCCATCGTTCATTAGTATTGCAGCTTTTATTCAGAATTTAAGCAGCTACAATTCTAAGTGTGTATATTTTGCATTATTTTTCAGGCCAATGATGCACAACTTAGTACAATGGTTGCTGAACAGGTATTCTTTTCTTCTTTCTTAATTAACTAGATATCAACAGGTTAGATGCAGGTTACAAAAAAAGGAAACCTTTTAGTAGTTCCAAACCTTTGAACTACTGTTTCTTTTACTCCATACAAGGTCACACACTGCCTGCTCCATTGTGTTTAAGTTAGCTTCTTTTGTTTTCTAATAAGTTTTTGACAGAACAATGTTTTTGATCCCTATGACCAACTCAAAAAAGTGGCAGAAGCCTTTTGTTTTGAACTTGTTCTTTGGAGCTTTTGATTGTGATTTTTTTATTACAGCTCACTGGGTAAAAACCCATGTTCCATGTTGGCTTGAGATAGAGCTTGAAAAAAGTGTGTAAGTGGGGGACAACTCTTAACTTCCAAGCTGGTCTTTAACATTGAGTTAGCCATAAACCTACACTCTAAGATGATATAAAAGTTTATCCTAGATCCATTAAAAATGGTTACCCATCATATTATCCATCTACTCGAGTATGAGCACTATGAAAAATCCATCTCCCACATTTACTGCCTAAATAGAATATATAAATACAGGGCAACCCTCACTTCACCAAATTGGTTTTGTGAGGTTGATTTAGACATGAAAGTAGTTCTATGATAGTAATAAAAACATGTGATGAGGAAGTTGCTACAATTATAACATATTTTTTTAACAAAAGCTCTTGGGAGCTATTACGATGTAAATATCCCTTGAAATGTGTTAGAGATATCGCATTAATTAGGGAAACATAGTGTCTATTGTTTATTAGAAAAAATAGATATTCTTTGATATTGGTAGATATTGTTTATTACAATATCTTCTATTTACCATATTTATGATTGATTACCATATATACTTGTATCACTCTTCATTATAAATACATTAACTCTGTGTATTTAGACACAAGGAAGATTAACCCTGTACAGTTTTTCTCAATATTCAACATGGTATCTAGAGTTTAAGGTTATTTTGGCATTTTTTTTTCGTCGCCCCTAGCAGTGCAACTGTTGTCATTACCGTGGCCGAAGTGTTAGTTTCGATCGGCGATCACACGGTTTTGATTGCCACGGCTAGGCGACCTCAACGTCGCAAGAATCGTTGCCATGGGAGCAGCGACACCCTCACACATTCGCAACCGTGCCTCCTCCCGTTTTGCCGTTGCGATTGGCGGCGTGTCGTCCATCCTCTCTTATAGTGATCACTTGCGCTGGAATCGCCTCGTTTCGTTCTTTATGGATTTGGTCTCATTGATCCAATTGAACCTCACTGGTATTTTAAGGTTTTTCTCTATCTTCCGCTACCTCTTCCAATTCTGAAATCTCTTATAGTGTGTCTGACCAGTCCATCTTCACTAACTATGTCAATGTGAATTTGCCCATTGATAAGTTAGATGGCATGCATTATGCGACTTGCGCATCAAACATTAAACTTTGGCTTGAGAGTCAGGGGTATCTTGATCATCTTATTCAAAAAGTGACTGATATTGCTCCTGGTGATTTTTCTTGTTGGAAGGGAATTGATGCTCATATACACATGGTTCTCGAGAATACGATCCAATCCTCTTTAAAACAAATGTTTTGGGCTTACGACACATGTTCTAAAGTATGGGAACATGCCAAATTGTTATTCACCAATGATATTTAGCGTCTTTATTGTATTTGTCACAACCTTTTTGATATTGTTGCTCCTCGCAATCAGGACCCTATAACTGATTATTTGGGTAAGATGCATGCTCTTTTTCATGAATTTCATGAGTTATTTATTACCTCCTGCCTCTACTCCTGCTCACGAATTAGAGCAACAGTCAAAGTTCTTTGTGGTTTTGACTTTACACGAACTTGCTAATAAATATTCTCATGTCTGTGATCAGATCTTGGGTTCCCCTGTTATTCCCAATTTTACTTCTACTTGTTCCACCCTTTGCTGTGTGCCATGTAAGCCTCTTAATGAGCTTCATGTTTTGGCATCTCAACCTGATGATCGCAATCGCTCTCGCAAGCCAGGCAAAGGACGTCCCAAGTGTGACCATTGTGGTAAGCTAGGCCACAAAATTGACAGGTGTTATGCTTTACAGCTTGTCCTCCTCAATCTGCTGCTGTTGCTCAAACTGATCCTCCCTCACAATCATCTGTTGTGGATCTCCTTCATCTGCTCCTGTCGACAAATTTGCTCTCTTCAATGACTTTCTTAAATGGTGGGAGGATCGTAAGACCTCTAGTTCCACTACTTCTGTTGTACGTACAGGTATATCTTTTGTTGGTCTGACTCAATCTTCTTCTATTAGTCCTTGGGTTTTCGACTCAAGAGCCAGAAATCATACTATTGGTAACAAATATTTGTTTTCCTCTTTATCCTCTCCGAATACTTTACCTTCTATTACAATTGCTAATGGGTCTACGATTTTAGCTCATGGTGTTAGGACTGTTAACCTTTTTCCTTTTTTATCCATTGATAATGTTCTTTATGCCCTTAGATCTCCTTTTAACTTATTATTCATTAGTTGTCTAACTCGTTCTCTTGACTCTGTTATTTCTTTTATCAAAACTTCTGTTTGTTTACAGGACTAGAGTTTGAGATAGGTGATTGGCACCGTATGTGAGTCTCATGGTCTTTATCATCTCTGCCCTTCTACACATGTTGGCACAGTTATGAAGTATCCCTCTCTCCTTCATGCTTAGTTAGGTCTTCCTAGTTTGGCCAAATTACAACATCTTGTTCTCCGCTTATCCAAGTTGTCTAGTTTGGTGTGTGAGTCGTGTCAATTAGGTAAACATAGTCGTAGTTCGTTTCCTAGTAGTGTTTCACAGCGTGCTTTATCCCCTTTTGCCTAAGTTATTTTAACATTTGGGAACCTGATCATATTAAGTCTAATTTAGGTTTTCAATATTTGGTTATTTTTATTGATGATTATTCCCAGATGTACTTGGTTATTTTTAATGAAAAATCATTCTGCTTTATTTTTATCTTTCAAACATTTTATAATGAAATTAAAACTCAATTTGGTGTTTCTATTCAAATTTTGCAAGTAATAATGGTCGTGAATATCTTTCAAATTCTTTTAATCAATTTGTGGCTTCTCATGGCATTCTCCATAGAACTTCATATGCTTATACACCTCAACAAAAATGGGGTGGATGAGCACAAGATTTGATACCTTATTAAAACAACTCTCATCCTTTTAATTCATGGTGAGGTTCCTTAACATTTTTGGGGTGGTTCTATTCTTACTACATGTTCTCTTATTAATCGTATGCCATCTTTGGTTTTAGATAACAAAATTCCTCATTCTATTTTATTTCCTCATAACCTCTCCATTCCTTGCCCCTTAAAGTTTTTGGGTCCACATGTTTTGTTCATAATTTTGATCCTGGTTTTGATAAGTTATCTCCTAGATCACACAAATATGTTTTTCTAGGATTTACTCAATTACAAAATGATACAAGTGTTTTTCTCCTTTTCTTAATCGTTATTTTGTGTCTGCAGATGTAACCTTCAATGAGTTTTCTTTTTACTTTAAGGGTCCTTCTTCTGATATGTCTCCATCTACTACGGTCACTATTCCTATTATATGTGATCCTCCTATTGTGCATAGTCCACCGTTAGATTCCCCTCCTCCACCACCTCTTAAGGTTTATAGTTGAAGACATTGTCCCCAACAACCACTAAGTGACTCACTTTAAGTGCCAATTATTTCGTCTCCTCTGGATCTGACAACTGAGTGTGACCTTCCTGTTACCCTTCGTAAAGGTATACGTTCTACTTGTAATCCTTCTCCACATTATATTGCTTTGAGTTACCATAGATTATCTTCACCTTTTTATACCTAGCTTTCGTCTTTCTCTTCTATGTCCATTCCTAAATCTGTCTGTGAAGCCTTAGCCCATCTTGGTTGGCGTCAGGCCATGCTAGATGAACTAAGTGCTCTTAAGAATAGTGGAACTTGGGAGCTCGTTCCATTACCATATGGGAAATTTGTTGTTGGTTGCAAGTGAGTTTTTGCTATCAAAGTTGGTCCTGATGGTACTATTGATCGCCTCAAAGCTCGACTCGTAGTCAAAGGCTACACACAAATTTTTGAATTGGATTATGGTGATACTTTCTCTCTAGTGGCAAATATGGCTTCTGTTCGCTTATTTTTAGCTATGACTGCTCTTTAACAATGACATCTTTATCAACTGGATGCCAAAAATGCTTTCCTCAATGGAGATTTGGTGGAAGAAATTTATATGGGACAACCTCCCGTATTTGTTGCTCAGGGGGAGTCTTCTGGATTGGCATGTCGTCTTCACAAATCTTTATATGGCCTAAAACAGTCTCCTAGGGCCTAGTTTAGAAAGTTTAGCATCGTTGTTCAACAATTTAGTATGACTCGAAGTGAGGCAGATCATTCAGTCTATTATCGTCACTCAAGTGCTGAATGTGTCTATTTGATAGTATATGTTGATGACATTGTTCTTACAAGTAGTGACCACCATGACATCTCCCAGATGAAACAACACCTTTGCTACCATTTTCAAACGAAAGATCTTAGCAAACTCCGATATTTCTTGTGTGTTGAGGTAGCACAATCCAACGATGGTATTGTTATATCTCAAAGGAAGTATGCATTGAATATTTTGGAGGAAACTGGGTTGATGAATTCAAAACTTGTTGACACACCCATGAATCCTAATACCAAACTCCTACCAAATCAGGGGGAGTCTTTTTCAGATCCTGAGCGGTATAGACAATTGGTTGAAAAATTAAATTACCTTACAGTTACTCATCTTGACATTTCCTTTGTAGTCAGTGTGATGAGCCAATTCTTAATTCCCCATGTCAAGATCATTGGAACACAGTCATTCAATCATTCGTATATTAAAGTACATTAAAGGATCTCCTGGAAAATGTTTGTTATATAGGGTAGGTTTTTTGCTTTTTGTATGTTAATTAATGGGTGTGTTAAAAGAACTATTGAAGATTATAAATAGGTGTGGGTACAAGAAAAAGGCATATCTTTTGCTTCATTATATGTTAGCAAGAGAACATCACGAATTAACTTTAGAAGCTCATGACTGAACTTTAACAGGGTTAGACAAAAGGAATAGTTTTTATAAGTCTATTTTTATCCTCTTCCTCCTTGCCAAACGCCACTAAACATAAAATGTTTTCAGGCTTACTACTTCCTTACACCATGACTTTATTATTTCAGAACTTGGAAACTGAAATTTAATTGAGATCTCAATTGATGGCATGTCATTGTTTATCTAGTACATTAAACATGTGTTTCCTTGAAAATGCTATTGCTCTTGATATTGACCTAACCGAGGTACTAAATCTCATATCTTGATGTGCTTTGCCCAAAATATTGCTGCAGGTTGAGCAGTCACAAGCTGGACTAAAATCACTATCCTTATCCGAAAAGACAATAAATCAGCTTCGTGAAAACTTTGTCTCTATTGAGAAGTATGTTAGAAATGAGACAGACTGAAACTATTTTCACCTACTAGAGGGTGTTTGCTTGGTCTTGATAATAAGCTTACGACCAGTATTTTTCACTTGGAACTTACTGTGATTCTTTGATTTCTTGTTGTATCAGGTTATGTCAGGAATGCCAAACATTAATTGACAACCATGATCAGATAAAGTTACTCAGCAATGCAAGAAATAACTTAAACACAACCTTGAAGGTGGTTTTCTAGATTAAAATGCTAATTGCCAATACTCATTCTACTGGTTCATAGTTAAGAGTCGTTACTTAGAACTTTCCCTCTCCCAGTTTTCTGCAGTAGTATTGAGCTTGTTATCTTCAACTATCAGAAAATGGGTGTTTCTTCCTTTGTACCTTGCATAATCACTGTTAAATTTGCAGATGCAATTATGTATTTAGGTTATTGCCTCAAATGCTGCCTTCACTGTTTCAAACGTTTTTAACTTGGTTAATTTTTCATTTTTAGAATGGTTTGTACAAACTTATGATTGTGAGTCATTTGTCCCCATTTAAATTAAATGATTGAAACTCAGTTGTACACATGTACTGGTATGTGCATATCCTGTCATTATGATTTTGGCTGTTTTCTTGGTCTTATGATAGGATGTTGAAGGTATGATGTCTATCTCTGTTGAGGCAGCAGAAGCTCGGGATTCTTTAAGTGATGACAAAGAAATTGTCAACACTTATGAGGTAATGCTGGTCTTCCTTAGAGTGTAAGCTATTGGTTCTATTATAGAATGACATAATTTTTTTCAAATCTAAAGTGCATTTGAAACTTCATTTTCCATTTTATCTCTAACTTTTATTGATTTTGCAGAGGTTAACTGCATTGGATGGAAAACGAAGGTTTGCGTTGGCAGCTGCTGCATCTCACAAGGAAGAGGTTGGAAGGCTAAGGTGTGTGTCTTTTTTAGTGCACTGTCACATTCATGGTCTGGGAAAGCAAGAATCCTGGAGGGGGCTGCTACAGATTTGGGAATGAAAATTTCCATCTGCATAAGCCCTCATCGATATGTAATGAACCATTTAATTGCGTAGTCAGTGTTGCACTTTTAAATTATTTTATTGGTCATTCAAATCTTTAAAATTGATACTTTAATCATCCAATTTGTGGCTATTTTTATCAGAGACTTTGGTAGTGGTTGCTATGAATATTTTATTTTGTAGTACTGGAGTGTTGAGTTTTATTAGAGTAATATCTAGTTAGTTCAAATGTATTTTGTGTACCGTTGTATTTTCTATTGTATTCTGTTTAGTTTCATCTGTGACAGCTGTAAGGTTCTGGTTTAGTAAACAGAATCTATCTCTTATAAATAATCATTGTACGTGACTTGAACTACTTTTTCAGTATCAATAAAATACTTTGTGCACTGTTCATCTTCTCTGTCTGCTCAGTTCGTCTAAGAAGTTTCCTTTGACAAAATCGGAATATTTCTTATTTTTGAGAAAACTGATTGAAGTAACTAATAATCACATAACGGGATCTATTCAACTTTCTTATTAAAAAAATAGGTGTTTTATTTTGTGCTCCATTATATGGATGATTGAAAATTCTTTCATCATTAGAAGTTCTTTCAGGCTCTTCGGATGCAGACTTTGTTATTCCTATAGTCAATTCATGGTGTTGGAGGGGATTGAGAAATATGTAGGTGGGTTGTTAGTTATGCATTATGTTGCATTAAGAAGTTTTTAAAAGAGTATTCTACAGCGTGGAAGTTTTTTATATTCTCTTAAAAGAAGGTAACCCGAGAAGATTATCTCTTAATTTTTTTATCCTGTGGGACTTGGCACATCCTTTTGTACCTTGTACATCATATTTATATATGCTTTGCATTGTCAAGTCTATATCAAAACTACTTGATAGATTTTAAACCCAACTGGGGTTCCTTCACATGATTAAATATAATGTGGTAAGAATGAACTAACAATGTGAGATTTGCTAAAAATTACAATTATTGGTTTGGCACCAAGAAAATGTTGATAACTCTTGATCAAATACAAATATAGTTATTGAATGCTTGTGACAATCAAGAGGACATGCCATTTGATTGAACTGCAAAGGCAGGGCAGTATTTAAAGTTCTGTTTTTTTTTTTTTTTT
>Ga0099823_1007991_pt1 | contig 10765 bp, 10 predicted proteins | sample CowpearedBW_FD_76831 | JGI IMG/M metagenome (GOLD analysis project Ga0099823, IMG submission 76831) | Root nodule microbial communities of legume samples collected from California, USA - Cow pea red BW | ecosystem: Host-associated > Plants > Roots > Nodule | place: USA: California | collected... | reverse complement strand
TTGTTATGTTCCATTTTACTTTAGTTGATTTTTTTGGTATTCAAACCCTTTGTATTTGTTTTCATCTAGCAAAATGGTTAAATTTTGGGATTCTTTTGTGTAGTTATGTTCATCTTGGAATTGAGTATGTGGTTATCTTTCATTTTATGACTGTGTTAATGTTTGTGTGCAGTTATGTTTTATCATTGTAATGACTTTGGTGATTTATTTAGGAGTTACTGTGTCTAATTATTGAATGTGATTTTGTAATTTGTAACTATTATTTCAGAAATGTGATTGCTCGAGAAGTTGTATAATTTGTTCATTTGTTTGGATTTGAAACAATTTCATTTGAAACCACTTGAGTTTTATATAAGCTAATGATTTGGCTCTAATGTTTTAATTGAATTTAAGGCTTCATTTGGTTTAATTAAAACTTGGTTGGATGGCAAATTCAGAGGGTTTTTCAAGATTAGTTGTACAGTTCTAAGTAGAAACTGATATTGGAGGAAGCAAGGGATGTGTTCGAATAAAGTAAGAAGCGAGCTTAACAAGAAATAAGTAGTTTTGTTGTTTTTGTATGAATAAGTTGTGGTGCATTTTCTCACTGACTTTGTATAGTAGTATATCAGTCATATGAATATGACATTTTAGAAATGGTTCCTTATACATCTCAATATCTTTGCTATGGTATTGATCTTTCTTTTTCTAATTAGGTGGGTGAATCTAAGTATATATTTGAAGCCAAAACAATTCAGAGAATGAAGCTTTTTGTTCGGAACACATTGAAATGGAGAATGCATGCAAGTACAACAATTCAAAGATTGCTTGGTAGTTAATTTAAGGAATGGGAATCCAATGCATGAGTTAACTTCATAGAGTTCAGACCCTCATAGATTGCAGCAGTGGCAATATCACATTTTAGTAATGGTTCCTTATACATCTCAATATTTTTGCGATATCTAATGGTTCCTTATATATCTTTTTATACATCTCAATTGCTCTTCAATTTGTTAATAATAGGGCTATGATGGTGCAACATCAAATGCATGGTCATGTGGTGTTTAGAAACTCTACTAAAATCCCAATGGAAGAAGCAATTGAAAGCTGGCAATTCTGCATCATCTGTTAGCAAGTGTCAAAGGAAAGGATGATATTATACTTCAATTCCATGTGTTAGTTTAATGCAAGGGTATTAGTGGGCATGAAGTTACTTTAAATCTCGACCTTTTCACTATAACAACATCATTATATTTCAATATTGAAATGTTGTTGGCTTTGTATGTTGGTTGTACTAGTACTTCGTTTAGTGCTTTTAATGTAGTGTATTCCTACGAAAGTGATCATTTGAGATATCTAAAATACTACAAGCATTTGGTACTACTCATGGACTATAATTTGGCTTATTGTTAGTTTTACAAGCCAAAAGTTATGCATAGGTTTTATGCATTTGGTACTACTTATGTTGTGTTTATGTTTCTAATCAGTTGTAACTAATTATTACAATTTCAACTTATTCTAGAAGTATATATAAACTCTTGACAAGCTCTCAGTGGTTAGATATCAAAATGCCAAAGATTCCTCAATACTCTCAACTTTCTATCACTTTCTCATGAAATTTAACATTTAGTATTAGTTTGAATATTTTTGAAAGTCTTTTGTACTTAAAATTGGCCTTATGATTCATTAGAGACATTGATTCAAAATCTTCTCTCTTCAATGCCATTTATTTCTATAGTTGTTGGAATGCTTGGCTATTATCACTTTTGTTGAATGATCAAGAGGAAACAGAGAAATCAATGGCATATTGTGGGAGTGATTCATCCCAGATTAGGTTCCAATGTAGGCATATTTTTCAAATATACTGTTAGTTTTATTTCTATTTTGCTTATTAATCCAAAGTTTTATGTACCTCTATTACTAATAGTTTTATTTTCAATTGTTATCGCACTTTTTTCTATATTTGCACTCCTAACATTTCTACCTTAAATTTAGTCTTTGTAAGATCCGCGAAATTTAATTAATTAAATAAATAATTAATTAATAAATACGGGTAGCTAGCTTATTTATGACATTAAATTCTAATGGGTATGACGTGGAAAAGTACTAGCTCAATTGATTGAGAGTACTTTATTGTGTGTGAGGACTTGGGTTTGAGTCCTATGAGTGTATTGGTGTGTTGGTTGACTTATTTTTATTTTAAAATTATACATGGTCGTGTTGGGTGATAACATGATTAAAAACGTGTGTGAATTGGCATGAAACATGAATTGGCTTGGTAGTTTAACTTTGATTTGGCATTGGTAAGGTCATGGGTTTGAACCTTGGTGAGTCAAATTTAACTCTTTTTGCTTAAAAATTAGTTGTGGGCTGAATATGAAAGGGTGGAGAAAACCTAGCAGAAAGGGCTGAGAAACAATCAAGTAATGGCTGCTTCATTAGCAATAAAATCCAAAATTTAATCATTTTCTTGTTTTTTTTGCATTAACCAAGTATTAAGACCTATAAAAGGCAAATTTTGAGAGGAGAAGAGAATTAGGAGTGAATTAGATAGGAGAAACTAAAGTGGTGATAAGGTCAGTCATTGGAGATCAAAGGAACCTCCCAAATTCAAGTTTTCAGCAGGGAAATTTCAGGTTAGGGGAGCTGAACCCAAATTTTTGTCTAAGTATTGTATGCTTGTGATTCGGATATGTTTTGTACCATGAACTCGTGTTGTATGTGGTGAGACTTTGGGGGTTGTGGGTTTGGTACTGTTTTATTGAAAATTTGACCTAAGTTTCTGAATATAATGGGTTCATGGACAGGCTATGATGAAAGCGTGTAAACTGGAAGTTTTAGGAACCTTTTAGAGTCGAAAATTATGCATGTGTGGTTGCAATATGTGTATATTGTTCTGGTGTGTTTTGAGTGCTGAATTGGGCGTGGTTGCTGGTGTGCGTGCGTAAACAGATTTGGGGTCTACATTTCTCACTCAGGCGAGCCTGGCTCGCCTAGGCGAGTTTGGCAGAGACGAAATCTTTGTGTTACGCGATCATCTCGCGTAGGCGAGGGAGTCTGGTCCTGAGCGACAGGCCATCTCACTTAGGCGAGTGTGCCTCGCTCAAGCGAGAATACGAGCATGTTGAAGGGTGCTATTGGGGACATCTCGCTCAGGCGAGAGTCTCTAGCCTAGGCGAGATTTCGAGGGCTGTTTGTGCTGTTTGGTTGAAATCGTCGCTTGAACGAGATAATTTATGATTTTGGGCGAGCGAGGGTCTCGCCCAAACGAGAATGAGCTCGCTTAAGCGAGATTACGTGTACTGCAGAGATTCTAGAGGCTCACCCAAGCTAGTGGATCTAGCTTAAGCGAGATAGGTTGGACTGGCAGAGCAAAGGCTTTTGGCCTAAGTGGAGAAGGGTGTTGTTGAGCGTTCAAGGCCTGAGTTATTGTTGTATTGAAGGTAGGAGATGGAAGTTGTAAGGCGTGGTCTATAAGGCTTCTAAGGCATCTTAATGGTGAGTTTGCTGGTGTTCCATGGGTTATGGCCCAGAACGTATCCTTGAGTCGTGGCTCAGGATAGGGGTTTAGCACGTGGCATTCTATGGGTTGTGGCCTGGAATGACTTCCTTTGAGTTGTGGCTCGGGATAGCGGATGAACACGAGGAACCTTGAGTGGTGGCTCGGGTTGGCGAGTGTGCCGGTGTTAGTGTGCTGGTTGTGGCCAATACGGATGGGTCCGAATGGATTACCCTCCTCAGTGATTCATTGACGAGTTTGGTAGTCCTGAGACGTTACGGACTATGTTCGTATTTAGGAACTCCACCTGGCGTTACGGTGTGTGATCCGTAGCATGGTTTCCGCACGTGTTCTATCGGTTGTGGCCGATAGGTGTGGCAGCAAGGCGCCTTGAGGTAATTAATAGAAGAAGTAGAACACTGCTAACATGGTTGTGGCCATGTGGAAGGACTGGAACGAGTTTCCCTTATGTACTTTAAAATACATGGTGGTGGCCATGTGGAGGGAAGGTAATGAGTCTTCCACGAGGTGCATCGGTGTACATGGTGGTGGCCATGTGATGGAAATGGAGTAATGATCTGTGGGAAATGGAAGGATAATACATATGGTTGTGGCCATGCGGTATAAGGGAAGAGTTTGTGTTATTGTTATATTATTTGTATCGTTTATAAATGTATATGTATGTTTGGAGTATTTTTGTGTGTTTCATCTTTTAGCTCACCCTATCTGCTTGTGTTTGGCGATGATCATGTACGCGGTACACGTGAGCAGGTGATAATGCAGGTGGAGCTGGTGAGGCTTAGCTGTTGAGAGGGGATGATCATGGGATCTTTTTCTTATGTTTTCTTTATTTTATTTGAATTGGGTTGTAAAGGCTCATGGAATATTTTGGTTATAATTGCAGTTTTGTAATTATGGATTTATTAATGAATTAATAAAGTTTTCAATTTCCCGTGTTTTAGGAAATGAGGTATTATTAATTGTAATGTAACTAATTACTTTATTTTATTTTATTAAATTAGTAATATCCTGACGGGATGTTACAGTCTTACTGTGCGTTAATTCGGGCTTTTCTACCTCTGGCAATGATTAGTGATTTTCAGTTTGTGCATTGTGTGGGGGTTAAAGTAAACCAATTTGTTCATTATTTTTGTGGTGCATCATAGTTTCTGTCAAATGAATTCTTCTCATAATGACTAAAGGTTGGTTATTTCTAATATAGTTTCTATCAAAAGAGTTTTTCTTATCATGATTAAAGGTTGGTCATTTCTATGGTGCAGATTGTAGTGCGAGGAAAGGATGATGGTGTTGTGCATCTTCATCTGGCAGTCATACAACCTCTATTGCAACTAGAAAAAATGGAATTCCAATGAAGATGTATAGACATGAATTCAGGAAAGCAAGTTGGATGGCTCCATGTTCTAGGTGAGGAATGACGTCTCCCCAATTGATCACTTTTTAATTAAAACCGACTAACTTGATGCTTTTTCTCTTCATGATTGTTGTGAATAATGCACTTTATAGACTTTTTGAAGGCTTTAATTCTCTTGCCTTCTGCCTTTTCACCCTTTTATGTGTTTAAGTTACAATTGTTCTATTTTGTGATTCTTGCTTCATAGAAGCAATGTAAAACTCTAAATTATAGAGTACTCAAATTTTAGCTTATGTTTTTTGGTGCAAGAAATATTGGGAGGGGTAGCTGACATTGACTTGGCAATCAATCTGAAGCTCCAAGAAGATGTTCAACGTGATAAATGCCTTGATAGGAGAATTTGGAATCAGTGTGGAGGGTAATTGAATGAAGTCAATTAAGGGTATGTTTCTCAGACAACCTCTGTAGGGCCTATTGTTATTGAATGGCATGACTTTTGTCACCTTTTTTTAATGTATTTTGGTTGGTTACTTTCAAATGACATGGATTAAAATTTGTTAATTATGTTTAAGAATAAAGACACAAGCTACCTTATGTTTGTAATTATATATTAGTCAGAAGTACATATCAAATTTGTTTGTGGTCAATAAAAACCTTGATCTAAAGCACTTTTAACAATGTTAGTCATTCTCACATCTCATGATGCATGTGAGAGAACCCTTGTTTATTAATGGCATTTTTTTTAAATGCTAACTAGGGATGGCAAAACGGGCCAACCCGACCCGTTTAGGCCCAATCTGTCTCTGGTCCGTTAAAATCAGGTCGGGTCGGGCTAACCTGTGTAAGATCCAAGAAAATTAAATAATTAAATAAATAATTATTTAATAAATGCGGGTAGTAGAAGCCTTTATGGCATTTAATGTTAATTGTTATGACGTGAAAAAGTACTAGCTCAAGTGGTTGAGAGTACTTTGATTGTGTGAAAGGACTTGAGTTCGAGTCCTATGTATGTCATGTATGTGTTATTTGAGGAATTAACACAAACGTGACTTGGTTGAATTGGTTGTGCCTTGACATTGGAATTGCAAGGGTGTGTGTTCAAATCCTGCTCAAAACGAAATTGATTTCTTTATTTTTGCTAATATAATAGTGGTCTGAATGTGAAAGGGTGGGAAAACCCTAGGTAGCCATCCTTCCTTGTTTTTTAAGCATAAGAAACCAAGTAAGGGGAGCTATTTTCGTTTATGTAGTTTTGCGCATGTGTGACAGCCATAATCTCATAAATTGGTGCTATATTGACATAGAATTTTCGTGCCTGTATGATTTTATATGTGAATTGATGTTTTGACATTGTTAGGAAAGCCTCTTGTACATTTGGGTATGAATATGATTGGGGTAATTGTATTATAGGGTTGTTATGGTTCAATCTCGAATTGTGGTGGTTCAATTAGGTCTAAGCATGTCCATGAAAATTATTGTTGCTTAAGGAATGTGTGATAATGTTTGTTTGGGGTTTTGGTTTGGAAATTCTGTGTTGTGCGTGCGTGAACAGGGATACCATTTTCTAATCTCGCTCAGGCGAGCCACTCGAGCCTAGGCGAGAGTTGCAGAGTCTTGATCCTATTTCTGCTCGAGCTACTCGCTTAGGCGGAGTGCTCAAGTTTTTGGGCGACCTGTTATCTCGCTCAGGCGAGTACCTCTCGCCTAACCGAGAAATCGAGGGGTGTGAGACTTTGTTTTAGGCACCTCGCGTAGTCGAGGAGGTCGATTTTTGGGCGACAAGGCTTTTCGCCCAGGCGGGAGGTTCTTGCTTAAGCGAGACCTCGTGCTTAACTTTGTGTTTTGCTTAACTCGCCGCCTAGGCGAGAGTTTTTGGTGTTAGACGAAGGGCGATATCGCCCAGGCGAGGAAAGACTCACTTAAGCGAGACTTCGCAGATAAACCAGGTTAGCATGCTCGCTTAGGCGAGAAAGCTTAGCCTAAGCGAGACAGGCCTGGTCGCTTAAGCTAAGGCTTCTAGCCCAAGCGAGTTTAGTGCAGTTTGTACGCATTGATGCGAACGTGGATCAAGAGATGATGTGCCATGAGCGGGTAGGTTCATGGATGGTGGTTGACATGTGATGGTATGAGCGGGGATGTTCATACTCAATTACTCTCCTGTGGGGATACGAGTGAGGTAGGTTCGTATGTTCTGTGCTCACAGTTGAGAGATGCTGCATGCGGGGAGGTACGTAGCTAGAGAATCACATGTGTTGGACTACGGGCGGGCAGGTCCGTAGAGTAGGACTACGAGAGGGGAGGTTTGTAGAGGCAGGACCACGAGCGGGCAGGTTCGTGTGAGCATCATGAATCCTGAGTCCATGACTAACTTTGTTGTTAAATTGGAAGTTTAAAAGCCTTGGGGGTATTAAGGATGTGACCATGGTCTAACTATGAGAATATAATTTGGTGTATTTTGATTATTTAATTGATATGTTTCTTATATTCTTTTGAGCTCACCTTTTTTGTTTGTGATTGGCGATGATCGTGTAATTTGTTACACGGGAGCAGATGGTGATACAAGTGATGCTGAGGGTGCTCAGGCAACGGAGTGAGGGCTAGCTGGGATTAGAGTTAGGGATATTTCTACTATGTTTTCATTATGTTTTGAAATTTTGGAATTGTATCGACATTATGATTTGATTTCATATAAATTTTTGCGCGTATTTACACATTTTAAATTTTCTCGCTTTGGAAATAATAAAATTACGACTTTTGAATTTCACTTATATATTGGTGTATTTTAATTAAGTAATATTCCTTAGGGATATTACAACCTGAAGTCTAAAAACGGGTTGAGATGTTCAACTCGTCCCGCCAATAAGCAGGCTAGCGGGCCGGCCCGCCCCTCCCTTCTTTGCTTTCATAGTTCTGGAAATATGAAGAATGTTTGCTCAAAATTTATGCACGCTCAAATCTCTTTCAATGTAGGAGCAAAAGTCCCCTCCATTTTTGGGCTTTACTACACGTCACAGAACCAAACCAATATCACCCTCAAGTTCCAATTTTTACCAATTCTTGTAACCACAAAATTCAAACCAAAATCCCTAATTCAAACTACAAAATCCCAATCCCCAAATCGAACCACTAAATCACAATCCCTAATTTGAACCAGAAAATCCCAGTCTCCAAATCCAACCACAAAATCACAATCCCTAATTTGCCCAAATTCGAACAACAAAAAGAAGAGAACAGAAGAAGATAAATGAAATTGAAAAACATAAAAGAATTTGTTTCCCGTCGCTCTTGTGGGTGAGTTTCGCAGGGCTAGCTCGTCGACAAGGTGGAGTAGTTGGTCGTGCTGGTGGGAGTGAGTGTTTGAGAGAAGAAAGAAACGAAACAAATGTGAAGGGAATGAGAGATGATGGATGAAGTTCAGGAGTCTAGGAGAGGAGACGAGAGAAGCGAAGGAGAGGAGACGAGAGAAATGAGTGTTTGAGAGTGAGAAATGAGAAAGTGTCTCAACTTGCACTGAACATGTTCCAAATTTTTTTAGTGACATTGGGTCGCGGGTTGGCCCAGTTTGAACTTTGGGCTAGCTCGACAGGTTCCTAGACTTGGCGGGCCGGGTTGCATCGGGTCTGATGGTTAAACACTTTGTCCCGACCCAATTCTTGTTTACGGGTTGGCGGGCTGGCCCGTCGGTCTTGACCCATTTTGCCAACCCTAATGCTAACTGAGATACACTAAAGTAATTATTGAAAGCTTTTCTCTGCATTTTTTTCCAAATTTCCTTACATTGTGTGAGTAGGTGCCAATTGCACTCAAGGATGAAGTTATGCTTGAGGGCATGTTTACCGTTGTATATGTGTTCCTCTTGGAACTTATAGAAATAAAGAAAAGTGTGTCAAATGATACATGGATAGTTGACTTATGGCAACAAATATAATTGTTCATAGAACCATTTACCTATTAGCACTTAAGTTTTTCTTTTTCTTTCAAGTTATCAAATTTGAATGCACCAGTATGTGGTTTGATCCGATTGTTGGTGAACTTAATAATCAAGTGATGATTAATTATCCAAGCAATCATGTTGATCATTCCTTTATATCTAAATATTATTTTAATAATAATAATAATATTTTATATTTTATATGTTAATAATTTTTAATATTTTTTTCTGTTTATATTTACGTATGTTTTTATTTACCATATTTAACATCAATTCCAAATTTCGTGTTATTTTTATTTTTCACGGATCATGTGTTAATATACTTATATTTTATGATGACTATTGAGAAGTAATAATCTTTTAGAGTCATACTCAAATTGTAAGTTATCATGATTACCATGGGTAAAATCAAATGACTCGTAATTAATAAAAACACCAATTCTTGCACAATAATTAACTTCATAACGAGATTATCCTAATGGTGAGTATTTTGAAAACAGTTCCTCGGATACAATAGTTTACCTGCAATCATGAAATCCAACAATACAATAACTCTTCGTCACACCATCAATACACCCAACGGCGGATCTTCAACAAAATTTTCGGGGGAGTCAAAATAACATATTCAAAATTTATATATTTAATATTTTTGTGACTAATTCAATAAAAATGAATACATAGTCTAGTACATATATAATTATCAAAGAAATTACACAATCTAAAGGAATGTTTATCGTTTTTTCATATGTTTGAACTCGTGGAAATTGAATTATAATTAGATTTTTCAATTAACTTTTTCTGATGTAAATAATCATATTATCTGCAAAATATTCATCTTCCGTTTTATTAACATACATTTGATTCAAAAAATATTCACAAGCTTTCATTTCATTGTTATGCGATAAATAACCATATTATTATGTTTTCATCTTCACCAGCAGTTTCTCTATCAATTTTAAAAAATAAATTTATTCTTTTATTTTTCATTAATATACCTATTTAAAAAATAAGTTTAAGACTAAAAAAATAATTTATCATAATCTAATCAAAAGTTGAGATACATAATTACTAAAAAAAACTATGATAATCAAGTTAGAATTAAAAATTAACTATGAAAAATCACATAGTACATTGTTTCTTCTTCTATATTAATAAAAAATTAATATAAAAAAAGGTCATGAGATAAAAAATAATACTAAATGTTAAACAAATAGTTCACTATCAAGTGAGACAAGAGAAAATTACCTTATTTATTTATTTAACAATGGAAGAGAAAATATAAAAAGATGAGGATAGAAATACTAAGTTTATGTCTAACTTTTTTTTTAATAACAAAAGAAAATAAATAAACATAAAAGAAAAATATAACATATAAAAAACTCAAAAAATAGGTTTCTTTTCACTTCTAGGTAAATTCATCTCCGTTATTATGAAAATAGGCAAATTTTTTAAAAATTACGAAAATAGGCAAATCGTGCAGCCCCCACACGTTTTTTAAAAGAGAAATCGTGCACCCCCTTCACGTTTTTCCCTTGAATCAGCGGTCAAATTGTCAAATGAAGAAATCGTGTAGGGGCCACACGTTTTTAAGTATGAAATCGTGCAGGGGGTTAACGATTTCTATTGTAATCGATTACAAAATATTCGTAATCAATTACAGAATTGATAAGGGAGTGCAAAATTTAAAAGGGAAAGAAGTGTGGGGTGAGGACATTTTCTTTATTAGAAAACGTATGGGGTGTGACAATTTCTCCCATTTCTAGTTGCACCCTATTTTCCCTTCCAAAAGTCATCCAGCAACTTCATTTGTGGTACGTGAATGACACGTGTGCACTATTGGTTAAGCTATACAAGTCCTAATCTTAGAAGGGACCCTCAAACCAAGCATAAGGCTTCCGGACAACCATCCACTACAAGATACATAACGAAATGGATTAATCAATTTCGTTATCCGGATTTGATTAATCAATTTTTTTATCTGGAT
>Ga0099823_1007987_pt1 | contig 10765 bp, 7 predicted proteins | sample CowpearedBW_FD_76831 | JGI IMG/M metagenome (GOLD analysis project Ga0099823, IMG submission 76831) | Root nodule microbial communities of legume samples collected from California, USA - Cow pea red BW | ecosystem: Host-associated > Plants > Roots > Nodule | place: USA: California | collected... | reverse complement strand
TATATATATATATATATATATATATATATATTAATTAGTGAAATATTATTTTTAAGTGTATTTTGAAAAAAACAAATAAATAAAAAATAAGTTATTTTCATGAACATAATTACATATAAATTATATTTTATCCCTTATAATATTTTTAAACTATAGTATAAATTTACATCAACTTCAAATAAATAAATAGATAAAAATAGAGTGAGGAGAAAAAGAAAACACAAATAAACTATCAAAATAGCAGGAAGAGAAATTTATGTAGTTAAAAGATGCAACTATTTATATTTTTAAATGTTTCATTTTATATAATTAAACTTCTTAGTATAGTACAACGTGATGATTATACAATAGATATATAATATATTTAATTATCCTATTGTTATGTAACAAATGCGACTATGTAAAATATAAATGCCATATTTATTTATTAAAATAAGATCCTTATTTTTTGAAATTGTTTTTTCACGTTCTATTAAGCTTTTTTTTTTTAAATTGTGTTTACTTTGATATTTTTTCAATAGTACAGTTTAAATCGATAAAAACAAAATATATAACGTGAAATGTTTTGATTATAATTATTTGTGTCTTGATCAAATAAATTTTTGTTATTTTTATTTTAGTTAAATTTTATCAATTTAGTTTCATTCTTTATCATTCACTCTTTTATCATCATGTTCGTTATTTTTTTTTTTTTTGTATTTTATTTTATACATAAACATATCTGGTCTTTTCATTCATATTAGTTTTTATTTGCTGATAATTGAAAAAAGAATTATACTTCTCCTGTTTTTTTATCGGTTAAGACTCTTTTTTAACAAAATAGTAATTGGAAAGACTAAAAAGCAAACCATTTGAAAATTACAAATAAAAAATTAAAATTAGTACACTTACAATATTCTAAACATATTTATTTTATTTTTGTTAAATGTTAAGAACAAAAAAAACTTGACATAAAATTACTATTATAACAAGTTGTTTTTCATCAAGTTGTGCCACTAGTTCCAAGGATAGATCTCCACACAGTATTAAAAAGCGGTTGCCCTGCTATAACATGCCAACTATGGTTTCGTTTCATAAACTTAAAAACATTTTTTAAATTTAGACTTAATTAAGTCTCATATTATATATATATATATATATATATATGGACATTATAATTGATTTTTGTTTTAAATTAATATGTAAAATATTAAATATTTTTATATTTTAAATTGAATTGTTATATTGTTTTTTCTATTTATTAATTTTCAGTAAATTTACTTTTAACATAACTTTTACAAGAGGTCGTTGTTTGGCTGAGATAAGGTAAGTAGATATGATGTAACTTAAAATCATAGCATTTGAAATACACAGTAATTAAGATGTCACCGAAGTCTCTTTATTTCTAAATATTTTGTTTGTATAGAATAATTAAAATATTTTTAATTTTAATTTTTCTGTTTAGATAAAGTTATTTAATTTATATTTTAAGTTAAATTAACTTTATTTTTGAATTCGAGTTGAATTAGTTTGACCTTTGATTCGAGACGACTCATCTTGAATTTGGTTCACGCAGAATAAGTTTCATCTTTAACGTGGCTCGGCTCGACCTTTAACCAGGGACGACTCGACTTTCGTCATATACCAACTCGACTTCAATCGGGGCTAGCTTGGCTCAACCTTCAACGTGATCGACTCAGTTTGAGTTTTGGTCTGGAATGGTTCAGCTCAACCTTCAGTCAAAGTTAGTTTGTCTTGACCTTAGGATTGGGTTCATTGCGCTCAACCATTGGCCTAGGCCTAGTCGACTCGACTTTTTGCTTTGACCGAATGTTTCAAGTCAATACAGATTCATAATTGAGTCGAGTCAGTTCAGACTTGGTGTCGAGATGATTCAGCTTGAGCTGAAAGTCGATATGAGCCATCTTTTTGAACTTGTGGATATTTTTTATTCTGACCAATAAAGAATTTCACAACTTGTGAAATTTCAAATTTCTTATTTTTTTAATAAATTTCACATTCTGTCGTACTAATTATTTGAAACATCTTTTTAAAATGATTAAATTTTAATTTCCTTTTGATTTTTTCATCAAAATAAGTAAATTTATTACGAAAAATTTCAAACTCCAAATAAATAAATTATTCTCTTAAATTTTCTCATCCAAAACATTAGTATTATTTCATTGAATGCTAACGGTTCGATTAATTTTAGTGTCATTCTTAATTTCAAGTTTTAATAAACCAATAAAATTTAATAAAAATTCAATCAAAAACATCATAATCTATTTAAAATTTACCTAAAGCTTAGATTTCACTAAAACATGCAATTTAGCAACAATTTTCCATGAAAAACTTAAAATAATTACACGATTAGTGAGAATATTTTTAGAAATGAAAAAGTGATGGAGCTTATTCATTGGCCATTGGACGGACATAAAGGGTGGAAAACGAAGGGCCACAACTACAACAGTGCACAAGATAAGATGATTTCGTATGTTTCAGATAACGTATGATCACGACACTGCACCGTCCATTTTCTATACGTAACATGGTCGAAATGGCATGAACAATGCATCCAAATGGCATGAACAAATCCAATTTTACAATTAATTAATCAATCAATTATAACAATTAATTTTTTCTTTAGTGCCCTATGCATCAAATCAGACAAATTAATTAACCTAAACCAATGATCCTTAAGGTAGTTGTTCTAGCTGCTTCAACTTCGTTTTTTAAGTTCATATGCACCTCATTAAACCCTAAAGTATAAGTTAAAAAACTATTTTTCATCCAAAAGCAAATCTCCAACATTAGCATGTGCATTAGTTTGTGACTTAAACCAGTATTCACCTATAACTCCTCCACTCATTGGCGACATACATGTACTTTGTATTCATGTATTTATTTTAATCACCTCTTAATCATCGATTATCGAATTAATCACTAGATTCTCTTGCTTTTGCCTCAAATGGCCCTAAAAACAAAAGCTAAACAACTTCAAAAGCATTATTACATTAACCAAATTCCAAATACATGCACACTTTTATAAGCATTAACCACTTCTAGTGCATGATTTAGTGCACTTTCCTGAAAGAGTAGGTAAAAAAGTTAACCAATATAATTAAATTACAATATCTCCTCTTTCTGTTGTGCTCACACTGTCATGTTCTCTATATTTTGATAACAATTTGTAATTTATATATTTTTACCAATAGGAATTTAAAGCATAGAAAAAGAGTTTTGTTAGTTTATATACTACATTCATCATGAAACCTATATTTAATGATATATATATACATATACTTGAAAAGTTTCAAAACCAATTAGTCTATGAATTATTTAATGGACACAAAAAGTCATAATAAACTCGGAGTCCCTTCCAACCAACGTACATTGTGATTAAAACATTTAATGAAATGCACTTTATTGATTTTAAAGTAAATACCTAATTTAGTGTTCAAGAAAAAAATGGTTGACTTAATCCTATCCTATTTAATACTGTTTTATATCGAGTTTGTTTGTTTCTTTTGTGTTTTCAAAAATGTTGTCTTTATATTTTAGAAAATTCACAATTTTGTAGTTCAGTTATTAATTATTTGTGTTTATCTTTTTTTTTTCTTTCTTTTTTTTCATTACGGCGTCATTGAATCCTAAAACTAGCACATGTTTAAGGTAACTTTAAGAAATAGTTTAATTAATCAAATTATGAAAAATGTATATGTGTGAAAAATTAAAATTTGACCATTATTGAAGTTATTTTGATTAAAACCATGAAGAAAAAGACCAAAAAATACGGATTATACACAATATGACTAACTTAAGTTTTTTGTTAACTCTTTAATATCATAATTTGTTTCTGAATCAAATATCTGATCATCAAAATATGTTTTTTCATATATTAATTTATATGTATTAGTTTCATATTTGATGGGACTAAATTAATAAAAAGAATATGAGATTTTTTTTGCCTGTCCTCATTTTATTAAAGGTTGACCTTAAAATTAGTAATTTTATTTTGGTTTAAATATTTTTTTTCTTGTTGCAGATAGTACTCATTTTGACATAATGTTTATAATAGTTATTATTTGTAGTGAATATTTAAAATAGTTCTCATTTTTGCAATTCGTATTTTATTTGTTTTTTTTTTAAATTATTAATGGAGCATTGTACAAATAACACGTAACACACAATAATACAAACTGTGTCACTTGTTCCGTTAATGATTTAAAAATCAAATAAAATACAAATTACAAGAATGAAGATCATCTTTAACCTTCGATAAAAATGAAGACCAAAGGTATTTAAGCCTTTTATTTTTTTACGGAAATGAAAATAGAAGAAGATTATTTTCAATGAATTAGTTAATATGTAAGTGTACATATAAAATATACCGATAAGTTATAGCGATAGGTGGTGAAAATTACAGTGGAGAAAACACTGGTGTTTCAAAAAGAGAATAGACAAATCTGACATCTTCGTATCTATAATATTTAACAATATTAAATAATTAAATAATAGTGAACAATCCAATAGTTGAACTCGAGTGGCGGCGTGTGGGTGGGTTGATTCAGAATCCAAATCGCGGCAACAATGGGGCGGGGGTGGTGGTGGAAAGTGGCGTTGTTGGCGGTGGCAGTGGCGGCGTGGAGAGGGTGGCAAGGCGGTGGATGGGACAGGGAGGCGTCTTTCAAGTTGGCGAGAGAATGGTCGGAGAAGTTAGGGATTTGGGCGATCCCTTTGTACTTGTCGCTCCACACGATCTCCATCGCCCTCTGTTTGCCCTCTGCAATCTTCTTCGAAACCGCCGCTCCTCTTCTCTTCGGCTTTTTCCCTTCCGTCTTGTGCGTCTTCTCCGCCAAAATCCTCGCCGCCTCACTCTCCTTCTCCATCGGCAGGTTTGTACCTCTTCTTCACGTCACTTCGCTTATTTTTTATTTGGGAGAACAATTAGAACTACTGTAGTCGTTGACTTTGCTTTCAATGTGCTTTTAGCTTGTTAATTGTCAATTCGTTATTAAGGAACGATTAATTGATAGTTGATTTTGGCCTAGGAACACTAGCTGTGGTTGATCAAACTAATTCTCGGAATTTCTGTTATTTTCTGGCTGCATTTAAGACTGATTAGCTCATGTTTAAGTGTTTAGCCAGTTACCGCAATGGAAACTATCTGATTGATCCGAACAATTTGGAGATCACGTCTTGCTTGATTAGTCCAGTGAGTAGAGGGAACAATGAGTTATCCTCTGCTGTTAGTCCTCATTTAGGTTTTAAAGTATGACAGCGATTTTGTTGTGTTTTGAGGGAAAATAAGGATAAACGTGGCCATAATTGTGGTTTCAGACATAAAAAGATCTAGATATTGTGGTGGTTGAAACCGTGGTTGTGGACTGTTTTTTAACACCTTGGTCCTCTTCAATCTTGTTCATTTGATGGCTCTAAAAAACTTAATTGGAATTTGGATTTCCTTTTGTCTATGGAAAAGGAGTGCCACGAACTTTAGTATCGTTGTCTATTTGGTGTTTTCCTGTTTAAGTTAAGCTTTATGCCTTTTATTGTGGGAATCTTTTGGGCAAATATTGTAAGCAAAATAGCGTAGGCAAATTTGTGCTGACTTGTGTTTGTTTTATCTTTTTTGTTTTCTTTGCAGAGGTTATATTCTCCTATTTGGTCTTTCTGACTATTTTTCGCTTTGCATTTCAATATAAACTATTACCCTATATATGAGTATAAAATAATTAGAGAAACAATGACACACTTTGGAACACAACCCTTTTAATACACTTCTTGCTACTATAATCTGAAATAATCCATGATAATAAAGTTGTATGAGTCCCCCTTCATATTTAATGAACATCACTGATTATTTTGTAGTTTTTAACCAATTTCAATCAGTACAAATTGTCTTAGGGTACCATGTCGATGACCTTCGTAATTATAAACATTTGCTAACTGTTAACTCATGTTAAGGAAGTAATAACCAGTATGTGGTAACCCGGTTTTAGAAGACAGAAATTGGATTGGTTCGGTGTCCTTGGTTAGTTTGTAGAGGTTTTGGTGCTGGCATTGTACCAAAACATTTGTGAATTTGTTGAAACCCTGAGTCTATCTATGTTTACGTAAATTGTATCTCCGCCTCAGGCTCAAGTAGGTGGACCTAATTTACGTCCTTGGGAATGGGAAGAATAATAGACGTCTAATTCAAGTTGGGCACAAAACGTGTTGAGTTCTTCTTTATTGCTTTATCAGAATAGATATTCAAGAAAATCATCGCCATTTTAGTTTTTTTGCATATTTGACTTTACCACCGACTGCCAATAAGAGCTGCCAGTGTATATACAAGTCAACAATAAACGCTAATTCATAGGTTTAGTGAACGGGGCTTTTACTTGAATACTATTATAGTTTAACTAGTCTAGTTAGTAACAAAGGTATACACGCGTTAATGACGTATGGTCGATTTAATTGCATGTGCTAACTTAAGCTTGCATGTAATTTCTAGGGTGTTTCTCTCTGTTTGTCTATGCTGAATTTTGGGTTCTTTCAGGTTGGTATTCAGGAGTTCAAGCTCAGCAATGGAGTGGGCCAAAAGAAACAGATATTTTCACATGATCTCTAGAGGAGTTGAGCGAGATGGTTGGAAATTTGTTCTTCTTGCTCGCTTCTCACCTGTGCCCTCTTATGTTATTAACTATACCTTAGCGGCTACTGAAGTTCGGTTTCTTTTGGATTTTCTTCTTCCTACCTCCATTGGATGTCTTCCCATGATCTTGCAGAATACATCTATAGGAAGCCTTGCTGGTGCTGCTGTTGCTACGGCCTCTGGCTCAAAGAAATCTCAAATTTGGTCCTACTTTTTTCCTGTAGTTGGTATTTTGTCTAGTGTACTTATTTCTCTGAGAATTAAAAAGTATTCCACCCAAGTTTCAGTACCTGAAAACCCTCCCACCAAAAGTAACACCGATGATTAGTGACCTACCTTATCTGATAGTGAAGAGACGGAGTACCTTAGAAAAGGTCAAGGATCATCATTTATTTAGTATTATTAACATTATACACACACACACACCCTATAAATGTATTTGTTGTGACTTGATCATCGTTTAGTATGTGGTAGTTGCACTTGACAGTCCAGTAATGTAGACTTTGGTTGGAGAGATTTTGTTTAATTTTATTTAAACCCTTTCTCCAGATACAGTAGTTGAACGTGCACAATAATTCTTAGCAGAATCGTTCACGAACTGAGCTGGGGTGTTAGGTAGTAAGTGTGGGTGATTGGTGGTCCTATGTGAACCTTTTCCGTACTAAAACCTCCGAGTAACGATCCAGCGGTACAATTACGCAGCTTTGTGAATGAATGTGAAGAATATATTATGATATATGATGTTATCCGTAGCATTATAAAATGTTTGAATTCTATCAAAAAGTGTCACAAACACAGGTAGCTTCATTTGAGACCATGCTAGAGAATGACTACAAAAAAAAGACCGATGCATATTTGTGTGCAATTATTAAGAGTTATTGGACCGAATGATATTTATTTATTCATTTGAAAAGGTTTGAACACCGAAGAGCAGTATCTAAAAAAAGAAGAAATGGAGTGAATTGTACGCCACCAGGAGGAGGAGGAGGAGGCAAGAAAATAATCTTGGATATTAATGAGGACGATAATGATTCCTGCACAAGTGCTGTTGCATAGCGTAAATGCGCGTAACAGGTGGCTGCACTGGCATTTAAGGGGAACCACCCGTCCCATCGGTCATTATCATGGGACTTAATTAAGCTTCATATGTGAAAGTGCAGGCATCACAGTTTCAAAATTATACGATGCCGACAACAAAATAGGAGTGAATATCATCCTCCTACGAAAACTCCTCTTCAAGCTGTAATGTAATTAGGTTTTACGTTCAAGTTGTTCCTAACGTAAGTCACTCTGTGTCTGTGACATACTGATGCAAGATCGAAGAGACAGGCAAGTGTACCCACGCACAAAACACACCTCTTCGGACGAAAGACACATCGCGCTTTCTTCCAGCACAACTTGTTGCGTGTTTGGTTCCACTGTCTGACACAAGTTGGACTCGTCTCAATAAGTTACTTCCTTCTGTAACTTTTGGATTTGACACAAAAAATAATGAGGATATTTATGCCCATCTACCAAACACTTTTTTTCTTTTTTAACTCAATCTAAACCATAGCTTCTCTATTTCATTTTATAGCAGCTTAATTACCCATTATTAGGAAAATTAAGGCTGTAATTAAAACTCTCAATTATTGTAGAATGCAAGAACAAAGAAGCAGATGGGAAATAGCGCACATAGAACACAAGTCTTCCAAGGTAGGCACGACGCGTTTCTTTGAGCCCAAATATATACAAGCCACACTGTAGGTTTCTACTTTTTGGATCTTTTTGTAATAGTCCACATGGAGCGGTCTTAACAAAAATGAAATGACACTTGGAAAATACTTAGCCTTTTCTTTTGGCACCTGCACTACACCTCTCCATTAAACTGGACTGATAAAAATGAACTTTTAAAATTTTTACACTCTGAAAAATGTTATCTTGATGTATTAAAAAGTTTTCCGATTAAATATTTGAAGACCTTCTAGAAAAAAAAATGTATTTTGAAAAAATTATAACTTTTGTATTTTCAGAACAGAACATTTTAGAATAAATTTTAAACTATTGGAAACATTTACTTCATGGTAATAAATCTTACTCCACAGTATTTTAGAATTATCGTGTCGTAATACATTTTTTTCAGAATGTGACGTGTAATAAATTTACGAAAAGTGTAAGAACTTTAAAATCATTTGGTAATTGCATTAAAAGGATGGAGGTGCGAAAAGCAAAGGCGAGAATATTTTTGGTGAAAAAAGGGGTGAGTGAGAATAAGATGGGAAAAGTGCCAGAAAAGAAATAGCACAGTGTAAGCCCAATAAAGGAGCGCGGCAATGTTTGAGAAAATGAAGGCCCACGAAATGCAGAGACAGAGACAGAAGAGAAGCAACGAGTTTGACCAAAGAAAAAATAGAGTTGAGAAGGAGTTTACTGTAGCTAGTTCCGGTGCGGATGAATGTACGAATGAATGAATGAAGTGATCGATTAGCTTCTTCACCGATCGAGTTTTGGTGAGAGGAGCAAAGTGAAGAAGAAATTGTAAAATGCTGCAACCACGCGCATTTCGCCCCCACATATCCTTGGCCTCATCCAACAGCGCCCCCTCCTTCTCCTCCTCCTCCTCCCCAAACCCTAACGACTCCCACCCTTCGCCGTCGCGTCACGCCCACGGCAATGGCGTCTCCTCCGCCTCCGCCTCCAGATCCCTCAAAACCCCCTCATCATTCGCCCACAACTACTGGATCGCCATCGCCCTGGTCCCATCCGCCCTCTTCCTCCTCGACCTCGGCGGCACCCCCGTCGTCGCCACCCTCGTCGTTGGTTTAATGATCTCCTACATCCTCGACGCCCTCAGCCTCAAGCCCGCTGCCTTCTTCGCCGTGTGGTTCTCCCTTATCTTCGCCCAACTCGCCTTCTTCCTCTCCGCCTCCTCCTCCCTCCTCGCCGCCTTCAACTCCTCCGTCGCTGTCGCTGCCATCGCCTCCTTCCTCTGCGCCCACACCACCTTTCTCCTCGGCGTCTGGTCCTCTCTCCAGTTCAGGTGGCTCCTCCTCGAAAACCCTTCCATCGCCGTTGCCCTCGAGCGCCTGCTCTTCGCCTGCCTCCCCATCTCCGCCTCCTCCCTCTTCGCCTGGGCTGCCATCGCCGCCGTCGGAATCAACAACGCCGCCTACTACCTCGCCGCCTTCAACTGCTGCTTTTACTGGCTCTTCTCCGTCCCTCGCGTCTCCTCCTTCAAGACCAAACACGAGGCCAGGTATCACGGCGGCGAGGCTCCCCGTGACAGCTTCATCCTCGGCCCCCTGGAGAGTTGCATCCACACACTGAACCTTCTCTTCGTTCCTCTCCTGTTTCACATTGCCTCCCATTACAATCTCCTTCTTTCTTCCGCTGCTTCCTTCTGCGACCTCATCCTCCTCTTCTTTCTTCCCTTCCTCTTTCAGCTCTATGCTTCCACCAGAGGGGCGCTCTGGTGGGTCACCAGCAACCCCAACCAGCTCCACAGCATTCGTATCGTCAATGGCGCTGTTGCTTTGGTTTTTGCCGTCGTTGCATTGGAGGTCAGGGTGGTTTTCCATGCCTTTGGGAGGTACATTCAGGTGCCCCCGCCGCTGAATTATGTTCTTGTGACTATTACCATGCTTGGAGGGTCTGCTGCTGCGGGTGCTTATGCCATGGGTTTGGTTTCCGATGCCCTCAGCTCTGTTGCCTTCACTACTTCTGCTATTGTGGTCAGTGCTGCTGGAGCAGTTGTTGTGGGGTTTCCCTTGCTGGTAAGCAGATTTAGAATTGTTAATTTTATTCACCGTTTAGTCTTTAGATTTTTGCTTCGTTGTGAAGCTACTTGGTGTAGGAGCGAGCTAGTGTTACAATTACAAGTTTTATTAAATTGTTGGTCAAACCCCTTTGACGCCTGTCATTGTAACAAATTCATTGTGTATTGTCCTGAAACAATTTTTCCTTAACGTGTGTTTTTTGGCACACTTGGGTGGAAACGTGGATCTAATATGTATACGCGATGATGGGAAAATTACAGATCATTAGATTCAAGTTAGCCTCAGAAGTCGGCATGTTCTTTTTTTTTTTTTTTAAAAGCTTTTTAGCTTCATTATAAATTTAGATTATAATTCTGTGTAAATTTTAGTCATCTTTTTTATTTTTTTTTTT
>Ga0099823_1007986_pt1 | contig 10766 bp, 9 predicted proteins | sample CowpearedBW_FD_76831 | JGI IMG/M metagenome (GOLD analysis project Ga0099823, IMG submission 76831) | Root nodule microbial communities of legume samples collected from California, USA - Cow pea red BW | ecosystem: Host-associated > Plants > Roots > Nodule | place: USA: California | collected... | reverse complement strand
CTATTTTTAGTTATATATATATATATATATATATATATATATAATTTCTATTTTTTTTTTTAGTTATATATATATATATATAAAAAATTAGAAATAGAAATAGTAATAGGTATATATATATATATATATATATATATATATGAATTTAATGGATTATTTTTTACGTTTTGGTTGTTTTAACTTTACTAAATCTGTTATACGTGGTTTGAGTTTTTCATAGTAAAAGGAGCTTAGCTAATATTTTACTGGTAATTTTGACTATTTTTAAAAATATAAACACTTATTATTTTTTGTTCTACCGAGGATTCCGAACTGGATTTAATAGCAGTTTTGAATTCTCCTAGTTTTTTACGGTTTTTAATACGAAAATGTTATTTTAATACAATACTTTAATTCACTTTTAACACAGTACACATGTCACTTTTAATTGAATAAAAAACTGTTATTGTGATAGTATTTTCCAAATGACAGTAATTTACTATTTTATTTCAATGATGACCATAACAATTTTTCAAAACATTACAATCATCCTTTAATGACATCAAAATATTTGCACCATTGTATTTACATGTTCAGCTATGTATGTGGCAGAGAAGTCTTTTAAGCAATGTCTAATGATTAATTCAAAATTGTTAACAAATAAATGTACAAAATTTACCGCATATAAAGGATTGAAAGCAATCCTCTTAACATGTCCAAATAGATGTCGTTCAAAATACATCATCGTACTTGCATCAAAAAGGACAGCCTGCATATACAATTAATGGTTACTTCAAAGCCACATCAACACAAGCTACAAAAGACGGTTTAAGCGTAACTAAAATTACCAAGTTTCCAACCTTCTCCCTGGACCAAAACCATAACATTCAGAGGTTCCCAATATCTGACCATTTATATGAGAAACAACCCTACCAATTACAAAAATAACTTACTATTAAAAAAAAATATTTAAGAAAAAAATGACCAACTTAATTAAAGGTACCTGTATGGAACACCAAAATAAGTAACACTTGTGTACAACTTCATTAGGTCCACTTTCATTGCAGCAGAAGGTGGTTGGTATGAAACGCATGGAATGACAAGTGCAAGCACAAACATGTCGTTACTAGTACCAAAATCTGCTGTAGAATTCAAGTCAATACCTTTCGCCACATCTTCTTCTTTAACTGACACACCACCTGGTAAATCAACTTTTTGAAAACCTTCTTCATTAGGCTCATAAGCACCTTGTCCATCTTCATGTACACCACATTCTGCGTCAGCATCTTCACCATCATCATCCTTCGCAACATTACATGTGGACATAATCTTTTCATGCATGAATGAAATGCACTTCTTCATCTTGCGTATGCTTTTTCCATGCCTTTCAACCTTTTTAACAAATTTTTCTTACAAACTGACTTCTCATCTTCATCTTCATGTTTAGCGTCATTATCCTCACCAAAAGTCAAAGGTGCACGAATTAATTCATTACCATAATCCTTTGCTGTCAAACTCCAATCCCAAATTATCAGAATGACAAAACACATTACAGAGTAATATTAATAAATCATAACCATATCCTAAAATTAATTTCAAACACCACTTCATATTCATTACTTGGGTATCTAGAAAATGCATCTCAATGCTTCTTGACTTCAAGTTAACATCCAGCCAACTTAGAATTCTTGGAAAAACAACCTTTCTATGTGGGCCACATAAACCGACTCGTTTAACAACACATAGCTACAACAAAATACAACGTCCATTAAATGATTATACATACAACGAAATTAAACATTAAGATATATAATTCAAATGCTTACTTGCAACATTGCAGCTGAACCGCTCAGGCATATCTCATGTTGACCTACTGCAAAAAATGAACAATCAATGCTCTTAACCAAATAACTATGAACTACTTTCGCCCAATTGTATTTTGACAAACAGTATATATTGTCTAAAATACTACAAGGAATATTATACACGTTTTTGGAATTCATTGGAAAATAAAGTTCGGCAAAACAAACAAAAATATATATACGACATACATTATCCACATCATCAACCTCACCACCTACCAAAGATTTCATCTTCTCAATAACATTATCAATTGTTATCAATTAACCACTCAAAACTGAACTCATACCACCACACACATTCCTATCAAATTCAACGTCTATTCCACCTACGTCCAATCCTAAACACATACAAATGTCACTTATGGTTAAAGGGACAGACCGTTGCATGATACGAAATGAATTGTTATCAGAAAATCAACGCTTAACCAACTCTAACATAAGTGGGTTGCAAATTGGTAATGCTTTATCGATATGCAAACACCATTTGAATGGTGTATCTCCAATCCTTGCACGGTGGTTGTTCAAGATCAACCTGTTCATTTCGACAATGTACTTTGTAAAACAAAAAGTACGCAGTCGAGCCTATCATACACCAAAAACATAAATAATGTATAAACCAGCGAATTCTCATTAGTTAGTACATCAAACACACAACAAATAGCAATAGCAAATTCAACCAACCTTTTCATTAATTGCATTGCTAACAGCCATGACTTCCAACACTTCAATTCACTGCATCCAAAAATCACTGCCTAATGGAAAATAATTCATATTTAGTGACACAAAATTTTAAGAACAAATAACCACATCAATTATAAAAAGTTCACATAATGGAAAATAATTCATATTTAGTAACACAAAATTTTAAGAACAAATAACCACATCAATTATAAAAAGTTCACATATTCAATGAACACAACAATAGAAAACGTAGCCAATAACCAAAAACCCAAGAACTCTTAAAAAATAATGCATTTGAAGATAAACCAAACGCACCTACACACAAACCAAATATCACACCAAACAACACTATAACACTTACAATGTACAAAAATAACTTAAACAACGAAATCAAACGTCCACTCAAAATGCCACAATTTGCACCCAACGTTCCAAAAACATCAAACTATAATACCATCCATAAATCACAGTTCCTCAAAACCACATTTCACGATAAAAAACATGCCCAACAATCTTTGATTAGAAACTTCTATATAGCTGTAGTTTGAGTTATTTCAATCATTGTCCCACAAATAAACCAAAAAGAAAAAGAATAAGATTATAAAACATATCACATTAATGAGAACCAGATTGGAAACAAATGAACAAATTTGTGGCATTGGTGAAATCGTTGGTCGAGGTGGCCACTGAATTGTTTTAAACTTTAACCTCTGTACTCCAGGTTGGCCATTGCTAGCAGATTTGTATGCTTTCCCTTACAAAGCCCACACATTTACAAAACCTCCATAACGGGTCAACAATGAAAGCACAAACTACACACTACCAAACCACAAACTGGCATGGACAAAAATAATACCCACCATACCAATGTCGTCCAACAACCACTTCCTGAAAATAATGTTACTCCTCCACATCTTTTTCCCTGTGTATGCGAAAGGCACCACGTTTACAAAATCCTCTCCACGATTCTCCTCTGCAATGACGCAAACCAAAATAAAACGCATACGGTTAACTCACTATAAAATCACAATCTCCTCCATAATAACAACGACCGAGAAAATGTTGACATGCTTTCTCTACCAAAGCCCACACCTTTATCAACAAACTCACACAAACCAAAAATGGAAGGAGACAACTATATCACCCTCTACAACAACAAAATGCGGTCACAAAAACCATACCCACCGACAAACTTCGCTACACGCAAACGACGTTCGATTCTCCGGCGAACTTCAGTACACAAAAACGACGAACGTTCTCCCTCTCAAAGCGTTGGATTTTACTAACTTTTCTTTTACAGTTTTTTCCCTCTCAAAGCTATGGGTTCACTTTTCAGTTTACTGTAAAAATCTTCTTCTTACTTTTCCTCCAACCACACACACGTGACACACTTTTACAAATAAAAAAAATTAATTGCATTGCTAACCGTTTGACACGTATACTGGTGTCAAAAGTGAGTTAAAGTGCTGGTGTCAAAATAACGTTTTCGTTTTCAATATGATAGCAAGCGCATGGGTATGGAGATAAAATATACAGTGGATAAACAGTAAGTATTTATTATTTATGGGTATTAAATATTTTAATATATATTTATAAATAGATCGGACTGTAGATATAATATTATTCATATTTATTTGTAAAAATTAAAATTAAAATTAATTTATATTTATATTTATTAAGTTAAATTTAATTAAAATTAAAATTCAGTTATATTTTATAATATTAAATATAATCAAAATTAAAATTTAATTTTTATTTAATTTTATTTTTTTGTAATTTTAATTAAATTTTATTTTAAAAATTTATAAAATATCATTTTTTTAAAAATATATGCGGATACTTATAAATATTTTAAAATCCGTGGATATATTTTAAATGGATACTTATGTGAATAACAAGACAGTTAACGAATGAATCTTTTTTATGGCATATCGAATTATGGGTAAGTATTATCTTTATCCGACCTGATCCGTTGTCATCCATAGTTTGGAACTAGGGATGTCAAAAATATTCGTACCCGCAGGTATCCACAGATAAAACCCGCAATGGGTAGGAAATGAATATTAAAAATGGATACCCGCTACTCACGGGTACGAGTATTTTTTATACCCGCATGTTAACGGGGCGGGTACGAGTATCATAGTATCCGTACCCGTGGATACCTGTACCCGCTAAACTTTAATTCACAAAAATACTTATATATATATTGTGTTGAACGTCATTTTATATTTATTTTTATGATTATTTGGACTTGTATATACTTGAGTTTGTTTAAACTTTATTTAAAATTTATGATAGTGATGTATTTTATTTTATTTTATTTGAATTTATGATTAAATATTTATTTTTTAAATAATTTTGTAAATACCCGCAGATACCCATGGATACCTGCGGATATGAAAAAATAGACGGGTACCCGCATAACGGATATCCGAAGGATATGGGTACGGGTACAAGGAAAATATTTATTCAGCAGGTAAGGTACGGGGGAGCTACTACCCGTACCATACCCACTAACATCCCTATTTGGAACCTTATTATTTTTTTTCTTAGGTTTATATCCTTCATTATTTTCTAAGGATTTTAAACTCTTATAAAGGTAAAAATAACTTTTCAATATTTTGATTTCTAATTAAGTTTACTTTTTTTTATACGTTGTTATTTGTATTTCTCTATATTTAATCTACACATTTTTTTCTTCTAATGAAGATAAAAGTTCTGAGCAAATCATTAAAAAATGTTAAATACATATCCACGAATAAAAACAGAAAATTTACAATTTTATATTTATAATTAAAGTTAACATTCATAAAAAAGTAAAGTCTGTCACTTCAAATCAACATATAACATTGTAATATCGTTCTTAATTATAAAATTACATGATAAAAAGTTGAAAAAAAAAATATTTATGTTTAATCATTTAACCATTTATTTATCATAATATATCTAAACTAAACTATAGACATTTTTTTAAGAAGAAGATGCAATTAAAACTTAATTATGTATTAATGTTGTACTAGAAAAGGAGCTAAATAAAGTTAGCTGACATTAAGACGGTAATGTTAAAGGTGAAGTTTGATCAATATTTGTTGAAGATCCACTTGATTAGAAATAAGACGAGTTTAAAATATGTAAGTGCGTGCAAACCTTACCTTACAAGTCAATTTTGTAAGATTGAATTATGCTTAAAGTTGACATTTTAACATGATATAAAAGCCATGAGTTTGAGCATATCTTAGCTAGATTTGTTATTTGTTGGATCTATTGTTATACCTGCTATCAGGTTGCTATCAGATCTTCCACTAATGTCTAATCCCATGCTCGAGATGTATATACCTCAGCATGAGATGTGTGTTGGAAGTCCTACATCGATTAAGAGATAAAGTCGATTTAGAATATATAAGTGAGTACAAATCTCATCTCATAAGTTGGTTTTGTAGGGTTGAGTTAAACTTTAAATTTCACTTCTTAATATGACAATTTATGTCATAGTTGATTTAAAAGTTAGAAAAGAACTTATTCCTTATTTCGTGTCTTTATATAACCACATTTAGTATTTTGACTAAATCGTGTAGGAACATCTGGCTTTAAAAGGTGGATTGAATAAAGATCTAATTTTTCTTTTTCAAATCATAAATTGTCTCACAATCAAACAAATCAACACAATAGCTTTATATTGGTTCACACAAAATCACAAACTACTTTTAGTTCTCACTTAAGACATATTGTAAGAGATTCCACTAATCAATCAACAATTCCAAAGTGAATACACAAACCATTACATGTTATAATTAGTGCACCAATTATGAAGGATAAATCAAAACACAAGAAGCAATAATTGAATTGTGTATTAAAATATATATAATTTTTCACAATGTGTTGTATGATATCTAATGGTCAAGCGGTGGTTTTAAGTTAATATACGATTTGTCTAAAATCTTTTCTAAAGATTAGTTTCTAAATATGATGGAAACCATTCAATCACAAAATGCATGACTAAGAAAATAGAAGAAGATGAAGTCTTAAAGAGGATTCTACTATTTTGGAGAGTATAATACAATGATTTTCTTTTTTTATTTCTTGACATATATGAATACTATAAGTGTACATTTTTCCTTGTAATTGTATAATTTTGTAGATACACAAGTATGATAATTTTGGGCCTCAATTTTGGCTTACAAAAGTCAATAAAAAACTCTAAAAGAACCTAAAACATGGAAGAAGAGCATGGAGCAAGAAGCTTCACATTTGATAACTTATTTTCGATCGGCATGGTCTCATCCTGCATCTTGTTTCTAAACTCCCTCAGCCCCTCCAACTACATGAACTTGACAGCTTGTTGCCTCAACTCGTCCATGTTAACAATTGAGTCATACATAAATCATCTACAAAAGGTCTTGACCTTAGTGTCGTGACCATGTGACGTAGAGCTACCTCAAGATTCAAATTTCTGATATTAAGTGTGACCTTCCCAAATTGCTCCATAAAAGCACATAAGGACTCTCCTTTCTCTTGCCTTATATTGACAAGCCCCAAGGAAGTGAGGTTGACTTGTCGCAAACTGTGTTCCAAAGTGCGATGCTAGAGTACTTAAACAATTTATTGAGAACAAAGGTAAATGAGTGAGCCAAATCAAAGTTGTTCCCATCATATTTATAAGGAAAACCATACACATAATGGCATCATCGGTGGAGTACAGGATAACTTGACTAACATAAATGTCCATATGCTCGTCCGAGTTTGTACATCCATCATATCGGTCCAACATAAGGGACTTCCAGTTGTTAGGAGGAGGGGTCTTCATAATGTCATCCACAAAGGGATTCATGCGACTTCCTCCTACTACTAAGGATATATTTTTCGTGCCTCCAATCTTATGAGTGTTGTTGTTGCCACTTCCCTCCTTAGTCTTGAGTGCAGTCCAATGATGAGATGCAGTCTTCGACAATGAGGTGATGTTTTTTGGAACTTCATTCTCTTTTCCTTTCTCACCTTATTCCACCTTTCTTATTAACTTTGTGTTCTTTTGTCTTAGCGTATTCATTTCCTCAACGCTTCTCTTTTAATATTTAGCAAATGCATGTTGCATTTCCAACAACATAGTCATCTCTTGCAAGATTTGGTCGACATCCTTACCTCTAGTCATTTGCTCCTTGTAGACACCATACAAGCTTTCCTTACTATATATCAGCCCCACGGTGGACGTCAAAATGTTCTTACAAGACTGAATATATCCTGTAAAGATCTCCACGAACCAATCTTCACGCATCCTCTAAACTCCAAATCGATATGTTCTAGGTCCAAGTCTTGCACAAAGCAAGAGGGTGTGTATTCGTAGAAGATACTCTGACATTAAAGTCAGCAAAATGCGTCAGGTGATAATAAATGTAATAATTGAACATAATTAATTTATCTCGTACTTTGTACTATTTATACTATGTTTAAGAGCCTTTACCTAGATGTGTTTGGTTCACTTGGTTAATCACCAAGATTAATTTGCCTAATACTTTCTTCACGTGTTTTAACCATTACACTATTAAAAAAACTCATTTCCTGTCAATTTTGTTTTGAAAATTTTTTCGTAGGAAATACTTACAAATTTTGTTGAGAAAAAGAATTTGCAAAAAATTGCTACCAATTTTCTTGCAAATTATTTTGTATAAAACACTTTTCGCAACAAATTTTGTAGAAAATACTTGCAAATTTTATAATTTCATAGGAAATGATTACCTACAAAGGATTTACCTGCCAATTAAAATTCTTAAAAAAATGGCAGAAAAAAGTCTTTTCTTACAAATGATTTTAATAAATTTGCAAGAAAAATCTCAAATAATATGAGAATTTATAGTAGTGTTACCTTAATTTAATCACAATTATAATTGTTGATATGTTCTAAACAAAATGATATCACAGTCCAAACATATATAAACCGAGATCATATCGAGTTGGTTATTTATAGTAAATTTTCAATTTGAATATGATAAAATTTTATGGTTAGGTTAAAATTACATCAATCAAATATATTACTTTATTTCCAAAACATATTTGATCTTTTATGATTATTATTATTATGTGAATATCATTCCTAACTTCTTATAAAACGCTATAAAAGGTATTAGTTAAATAATACTTTTCAATATATTTACTCAATAAAAAAGCAAACTAAATTGAAATAACATGAAATGAAATGAAGCTTGTATGATTTAGAAGAAAAATGTACCGAAATTAATACTAACGTTTTTGAAAACAAAAACTTCAAAAGTAATTAAAAAAAAGGTAAATGTAAAAGATAGACAAGTAATTATTAAAGTTTCAAGGTGCAAAACAATGAACAAATAATTTGCATTAACATCGAGCACGTAAATAAATGACAAGAAGTTAAATAAAACAAATGATCAAACAAAAATAAAATGATTGCACGGAAAAAAGAATCAATCAAGAATATGATTCCCCATAGTCTGTCACTTTCTTAGTTCGTTTCTCAGAAAAAAAAAAAAATTGATCACTTTCAACTTTTATTACGAAAGACTATATATAGACAATTTATTCAACCGTTATAATTTTTATTAAAAACTTACACAATGTACAATTATTATCTTACTTATCACTTTTATGGAAATGACACATACAACTTCATTACTCATGATTTCATATCTTCATATAATAATGACTTCATCAATATTTAAATAATCTTTTTTTCCATAGTTTTTTCCAATTAATAACCTCTGCTGTGAAGCATTTTACAATTAACATTTTTCATCATCCATTGAACATCAACATTATATACAATAATTAACTTAAAATTCTCGATTCATGAACTTATATTTTGACAATTTTTTCATTTTTACTAATAAAAAACATGAAACAATAACGACATATATAATCCAACCATAATAATAAATGATGAGTAACATCTTTTATAATAAAAAAAATACGAGTTTATTATATCAAGTAAATTACTTGTTAAACTTTTTTCTATCAGCAATATTATCAATTTAATTTAAATCTTCTTGATATTTTATTCATTACACCAATCTCCATCCCCTCATAACCATAGTCATGGATACAACGTTCATCTTAATGACATAAAAGAAAAGAAGTGCTAAAGGTAATAATGCCAATACTTATTAAATATTACAAAAGAAAAAAATATATATAAACACTACACACCGACAAGGTCTTTTGACAAAATCTCTTTCATCTCTACCACTGCACAATGTCCTTCCAAAATTCAACCCCTCATTTAATGTTGCTCCCATATCTCCATTGCCACCACCTATCACATATTTTTCCAAGTTAAGAAATTTTTAAATTAATTTTTGTTGCGGGTGATAGTAATTGTCCTATGACAAAGACCGGGTGGACCGAATCACAATTAAATCATGACGTTTGGACTCATACACTCTTAAGTAAAAGGAGTTACGTCTTTGACTAATAACTATAGTTTTTGACTAAATGATAAATGTTCAATCCAACAATTGATATCACAGTCAGGATCATGCATGAGTTCAATTCCCATGAACTCCACATATTATACTTCATTAGTGCATTTTTATTTAAACTTCTTTGTTTATTTTTATTAGTGTGTTTTTTTAATGAATTTTATACTTCTTTGTTTATGAACCAAACATTGGATGATGGGATCTCACAACACCATGTTATATCTATAATTGTCATTGCTTGCTTCTTGGTCTAAGGTCTAGTCACTTAATTATTAATAAGAACCAAACTTCAACTATTTTCAAACGTGATCTACAAATAATCCTTCCATCCTAGCATTAATTAATACTAAGTTTAGGTTAACCTGAGGATTATAGTGCTCAGCCTATAAATAACTCCAATTATTGCACCGGGTGTTGCTGGTGAACTTACAGTTACAATTTTTATTCAATAATAAAAAAAATTCACACTTTCTTAGTAATAATTAATGTTGGTCAATTCATACTCTAATTCATAAATTAGTTATAATTTTTTATTTATAACAAAGACTATTTTATATGTATCAATATTTTTTAGTAGATAAATTAGTATCTAAATGTGTTATTATATTGATTAATTTTATTTTATATTTAAATTTGATTGTTATTTAATAATTTTTTTAATAAATGTTTAATATAATAATTATATATTGGGGTTTATAAAAATACTTTTAAACTTTGTATTAGTTTATATATATATATATATATATATATATATATATATATATATATATATATATTTTTTAATTTATATATAAAAAAATAT
>Ga0099823_1007975_pt1 | contig 10770 bp, 3 predicted proteins | sample CowpearedBW_FD_76831 | JGI IMG/M metagenome (GOLD analysis project Ga0099823, IMG submission 76831) | Root nodule microbial communities of legume samples collected from California, USA - Cow pea red BW | ecosystem: Host-associated > Plants > Roots > Nodule | place: USA: California | collected... | reverse complement strand
ATATATATATAATATATATATTTTTAAATAATTTTTAGAGAAAAAAAAAAATATATATATATATATATATATATATATATATATATTTGTATATTAATACTTTATTACTAAAATGATTTTAATTTATTAGGCAATCTAAGGAACATAGGTTGACTTTTTTATTTAGTGTAGAAACTTATTTTTAAGATATAATTTATTATTTATATTATTTTTATAAATTATTTTATTTTTTATCTAATTATTATTTGATATTTTTATTTAGTATTTTTAAAATTATAATTTTTTGAATATTTAATGTTGAAGAAAAATAAATTACATATCTTTTTATATTGAATACTTCATGTTTTTTTGTTGTTGTGATTTTCTATTTTTTTGTAAAATAAGTATTTAAGTAATATTTGAAACGGTAAAAAGATGTGTATAATGATATTGACATATTCAAATCTTAATTTTTTTACAATTTATTTTGAATAACATCTAAGTCTTACAAGTACTTTAAATTTGTATTTATATTTTAATTGTATATTTGATGTAACTATTGAAATAAAAATTAATCATAAAAAGTCATTAAGTTGTTAAATTGAACAAGGACTATTATTTGTTCAACTAGACCAGATCTTGATGAAAAAGAAGTCAACTTTAAATTATTCATGTCAAAGCAGGTCAAACCCGCTAACCCGTCAAATAAATGGCAGGTTGGATTGATGTTTTCAATCCGTTTAACCCGCTTTGGTTTGGTCCGTCTAGTCCGTCAAACTCACGAGTCAAAGGCGGATCAGTCCACCATAACTTACTAACCCTTTTTTTTTTAAATTATGTTTAAAAATTTAAAAAAATTAAAAAAAATTCTATATTATATAAACAATTATATATAAAAAATTATAAACTATAATTTTAAAACATTTAAAAAAATTAAAAAAAAGTTGCGGACTAGCCCGCAGACCCGCCCTTAGACGGGATGGATTGCAGTGTCCAACCTGTTGACCTAATCCGCTTTTGATGGTCCAAAGGCAAGACAAATAAAAATGGGCCGGACTAGCCCGTTTTACCACCCCTACTTTAAATAAGTTTATTTGTATATATTTTTCTAAATTACAATCAAACTAAATCAATCATAAAGAAGAGATCGATTCGATTCAAATGAATTGAATTAAATTTTGTAAAAATATACACAAACCTTTCTAGAGGAAAAGGAAAGACAATATACATAGTTGAATTCATAAATTCACACATAATTTTCTCATTAAGAAACGAATAAGCATTTCTATTACAACAGAATTACCTAAACCAAGTAATAAAAAATATTAATAATTTATTCCATTGTATCGTAAAATTTTATATATTATAAAATTTCAAATTTATTAAATCTACGGATTTCAAATCCGATGTCTAAACCAATCAATTTATTTAGTTTACTTCAAACTGAATTAGATTAAATTAAAAAATTGAACTTATTAATTTATTTAGTTTTGAATTCGTTAACTTCTACTGATAGTTTACCTCGACAAGTCTAAATCTATATATTATTTCATAAGTCAGTTTCACTTTACATACAGATAGAAGGACAGAGTTAAAAAAATAAATATTAAATTGTAAATAAAAAAACAAGGATATACTTAAAATTTTTCAAATAATTAACGAAATAGTTTTTTTTTATCAGCTAACGAAGTAGTTGAGGGGACATCTACTTAGCTTTCTATTTAGTGCTTTCATTCTATATTTTTATTTTAATGATTTCAAAATTTTGTATGAAAAAGGGTTATTAGTAAATAGAAGGTATTTAATTTAATTTTTTCTTTTGAATAGTCAAAAAATCATTTTTTTTTTCACTTCCTTAAATAGGAAAATGTTATTTTGGTAACATACATTCATTTAAAAAATTATTTTAAGTGAAATCTAATTATTAAAATAAATATATTTATGTAATTATGAAAAAAAAGAGAGAAGAAAAAAAAATGGTAAATATCAAGTGTAATTTTCTTTCGTTGTAAAAGTATCATTGATCCTCAAAATAATATTAAATAAAGAGTATGATTTCTCTTCAATAAATAAACAAAGAGGTAATTGGTCACTTTATTAAATATATAAAAAAAATTAGAGTAAGTACGAACGAGTGTCACGAGAAAATAAATGATTTTCTAAAATGTAAATTTGCTTTTAATACATTGAATTTAAGTTTACCTTTTATTCTATACATTTAAAATTTAGTATTTCTAATTTATGCAATTAAAAGTTGTTTTTTAACCCCAAATTTCTTATACTTAAAATTTGTCAAGATAAATATTTTGAAACGGAAATGAATATTATTAGATATTTAATGATAAAAATGAAAAAACACTGTGATATAAACCTCCCGTAATTGTAAAAAATTTAAATAAATGTTTAATCATATTTAGGACAAAAATGCTAAAATGTATTTTTTTTAAATTAAAAAGCGAAAAAATTAATTTGAAGTTTGGAGAAATCAAATGTATTCACAAATTTGATACACTAAAAACATGTAAAGGAAAAGTTCTCTTTAGACGAGGTAGTCCATCATGCCCATGTTGAGCGCGTGCATTCACGCGTCTACCGTATTTTCCTCCTTTATGAGTCACTGTGTGAGCCCGAAGCTCAACCTCTCTTGCTCTTCAATGGCCGCGTCGTCCTCGATTCGAATCGCCGTCGTCGGTGATGTGGTAAAGTAGCTTCTTCCCACTTTCCAAACCCAACTTTTGCTTCTCATGTTTGCTAATTTTGGGACAATGCCCATGACCTAATTTGGGGTTTTCTGAAGCATGATTGCTGGAACTTTGAACAAGATTCCAAAGCGCTTGAGTTCTTGCAGGTACTTTTCTCCATTCTCCTGTTTCCATTTTTGTTCCCTGTTAATGAAAAAGCTTATGCATATTCTGCTGCCAACCCACGTGCCATTTGATTCAATCCTCGGTGCGGTGGGGTTCTGTGCTCTATGTTCTCTTTCCTATTCCCATTTCCATGCTATATAAGCTTACAAAAAATATTATAATTATGATAAAAGATTATAGACCAGAGTAATAATTTTGGTTATCCCAGTAAAAGGGAAAAAGGCTGAGGCTGTTAGTTTTCGTAGAGTGTTAAAAAATCTTACCTTGTCGTGAAATGCACCTTTCGTTTCTAGTATTACAAAGGAAAATTATTGTCTTGACTCTTGTCACTTGTTTGTTATTATTATTTTGGTCTTGGTTATTAATAAACCTTATTTGGAAATTTTATTATGCTGAAGTCTGAAGTAACCCGGTGCAGAGACTCCTACCTCCGAACCCCATCAACACAAATACTTAAGAGAGGTTGCTACAAATGGATGGATGTCTCTGTAATCTGGTGGAGATTGCTAAATTGGCTGTGTAGATAGACATTGAGCGTGTTTGTATAGAAAACTAGTAGTGTTTTTCTCACTGAAAAACAAAACTATATTTCCATTAGAGAAGCTCTAAAAACTCCTTCTTACTTGTATCCAAACAAGCCCATTTTTCCAGGTTAACTTTATGGATCAAAGTACAAATTTTTTAAACTCCTGTTTTCGGCCACTTGGTCATAGAACAAGTAATAACAATGGAATGTGATCAGGTTGGGATAGATTCCATTCCCATCTAGACCAAAATAATTAATAAACAAAACCCCTATTTCTGGAGTCCAAGAGTCACTTGGAATCGTAAAACATGGTACCTGCTAAAATTATTTGGCTAGTTGCTCTTTGATGTAGAAAGGTCGTGTAAGATCAAATCTTGGTTAGAGATTTAGGAACAAAATGATAAATGAAAAATTATAAGGAATTAAAACTAGAGAAATCAAAATAAGAAGTAAGAAAAAAAAAATCTTGTCCTTTTTGCACGTCATGAAGGGGAAAGAAAATGAAGAGAAAGTTGTGATATTGCATATTCATCTATTATTAATTTCTGTTGAGTTGTTGCAACTACGTAATGTACAATACTATAGTCTTGTTTTCCTATATCTGATTTATCAATCTAATCTAGTCCTATGTTGAAGTGCAGCCAGATTTGGTGCTGTTTACAGGCAAGCTTTGCTTTACTGCTGATCAGCCTATCACACTACAGTGATTTTTCTTAAATGCATTTAAGTGTCTTTGCTTCCTCTATGCCTATTTTAATTGTTATGGAAATAGCTGGTGTACACCTATGAAAAATCAGTATCCATCTTTAAAATTGAATGCTATGGCATTGATCTGTTTAACTTCTAAATAACCTAGGAGTATGGTTTGCATCAATAGCCAGAGACCTGTACAAATCAGCATGTGCCAGGTTTATGGCCTGTTAATTTATCTTGGTTGTATATTGTTATGATTAATTTGTTATATGATTCATCTGTCTATTACCGTTTCAATCCTTTATCAACTGTCACATTCAATCTTGTTAGGTGATTTTGGTGATGAAAATCTTGAAGTCGTTCAGAGTGTTGCAAATGTTGAATTTGCTAAAGCAGTTATATTGGGGAACCACGATGCTTGGTTTACTAGACAGTTTTCTAGAAGGTGAAGTTTACAAGTTTGTTCCTGGAATCATTCTTTGTGTGTGTGTGTGTACTCTGTGAAAAAGGTTAATGTTGTTTGATTATTCCACAAGGCTTAATGAAAATTTCATTTTAGAAATAGATAGAAAACTAGGAAAATAAACTTTCAATTTATGTGTACAGTATATCTTTTTTGTCCCACCACCCTGATAACAAAATGCAAACACACACCAAGATAATCCCATCCGTCCAATCTTTTTGACAATACAAGTTTTTTATTATGTCAAAAGGGTAATTTGTTTGTTTTGTACCCAGTGGGTGCTAGTTGCAAATGCTGATTTCTGTTCAAATTGTAAATTAACACTTTGATTCAAATATTAGCCAGGAGAAGGATAAAGTCCAGCTTCAGCTAGAATGGTAAGCTTATCTATAAGTATTTGATTTATTCTGAGAAAATTTTCTCTGATTTATTAATTTGAATTATGCATTTCAAAAGCATATTTGTTATTTCTGTTTATGTGCTTATATAATACTATAGGTGAATTAACTTGTGCACAGGTTTAACAAAAGAAAATGTGCTATATTTCATTTTCCATTAAATGTTTAAAATGAGATTTTAAAATATCTATGATGAATTTTTTGTTGTTCCGGAAACTTGTCAATTCTAGAGAAGTTACCACTTACTGAAAGGAAAGTTGATTACTTTAGAGTTCTTGTTGACACCTTTCCCAGCTTAGTTTTATCCCCAATCTCAATCACTATCAATTTCCATTGACTTTACTTATTATGCTTTTATTATTTTATGGAGATCCTTAGAAAATTTACTGATAAATGAATCTATCAATATAAATTCAGCCTTGGTGAGGAGCATGTGGCTTATCGACGATCAGACTTCCCTCTAATAAAAGTAAGCGTTGTTGGTGGACGGCCATTTTCTTGTGGGGGTAAATCATTGTCCCAGAAAAAGCTTCTTTCTGCAAGGTGTGTATTGTAATGAAGCAATCAGACAATTCGATCCTCAAAAGGCTCAAAATTTATTTAGTATTTTCGGCTTTCCACCTTAGTTTCTAATGCCTACAAAAGAGTTAAGTTCACCAATCACCATTTTGCTCCCATCACATTATCACCTTGAAGGAATGCTGTACGATCTTTCCAACAGTTACTCATATTGTTAACTTTTGATGCTCTTAATGTATTTCTCTGCCCAATCCTGCCTTGTCTTGCCTCGCCTCATTTAATTATCCATTATTATGACAACAGATAATCCGCAATAGAAGTAGAGTTAAGTGGCCTTTTATGATTTGTCTAGAAGATCATATATGTTGTATTTTACTATTACTATAATTCCATTGTAGTTCGAAATCATTTTATCAGTTGAGCTTTGTCATAGATATGGAGTCAAAGACATGGATGAGAGTGCTAAGAGAATCCAGAAAGCTGCTCTTGGCACACCGGATGATCATTTTCTTATATTACTTGCACATAACGGGCCCACAGGTGACACATGACATTTCAATTTTGTTGTCAGCTCTAGTGGTACTGCTTGTCTATCATACACACCTAATACACTTCCTGATGTTTAAATTTTAATTTTGTATAGGCCTTGGTTCTGATTTGAATGATATATGTGGAAAGGATTGGGACTTTGGGGGTAATGGCGATTATGGTGATCCAGGTGATACGTATATGTCATAACTTACATTTTTTATTAAAATCTTATCTTTTTGTGGTTTTGGCACTCAGCAATAATGTCAGTTGTCAAGGCCGTATTCCAGCCTCCCCCTCCCGCTTATTATTATTTGAATCATAATCTTTCATTTCATTTCAAATGCTTCTGTATGTTATTGTGAATAATCATTTCCGTTTTAGTGGATTTGTACCTTAAGGTGCCAATTGCCAAGAGCGATGGAGATAATGCAAACACAACAAAACTGAGATACAATTTTTACCTAGTTTAATATGTTTATATGACAGATCTAGCACACGCAATATCCTTGCTAAAAAAGGATGATCAAGTATCAATTCCTTTGGTTGTGTTTGGTCACATGCACAAAGAGCTGGCATATGGCAATGGCTTTAGGAAAATGATTGTGGTTGGCGCTGATAACACCATATACTTGAATGGGGCAATTGTTCCTAGGGTCAAAAGGTTGAATGATGAAGACAAGAGAAGCTTGGACGAGGAAAGTGCTCTTTCCTCTTCAGAGGCAAAAGGTACCAGAAGAGCCTTTACTTTACTTGATATTTCAGAAGGAAGAGTTGCTAAGATTGCAGAAAGTTGGGTCTCAGTTGTTGAAGATAGGACCACATTAGAAGAAGAGCACATACTATATGAGGTCACCTAGGATCCTCATCCTCCACATTTAGGTTCCTGCCTCTGTCAACGATTTTAATGCGTAGATGAATAAAGCCAAGGGTGAAATATGCATCGATGCTGATTCCTTATCCCGATGAATAGTATTTAATTTCATTGTTAATAACTACTGTATAGACTACACAAATGGCATATGCTCTGATACTCATTCCTTATCTAGCTGGTGTGATTTATTGCTTGTACCTCTCCTCTATTTCATGTGGCAAGTCAAATGTGGAGGGTTCGTATCATATTATTTTCTTCCTAGCATAGAGGACTGAACTCACGTAACCTGTTTGTTTTGGTTGTCCTTGCGCATTTGGATTCATGTTGAATGATATGGGTGGGTCTATTGGATTGCACAGGCTGTTCCATTTGCCGTCATGGTGACTAATCTTTTAACCTGGCACTGTCTGTGTGTGGTGCAATTGTATTGTCCAAATTTTACTCCCTTTTGCAAGCACTATACACGGATTCTGCAGCTGATAGGTTTGGAGTACATCATTTTCACGCTTTGGCAGATGGCTGTGATCCCATTTGGTTATGAAATGACTCCCCTGACTTTTAGCTCCAAAGTAAAGGTTAAAGAGGCTGTGATACTGAAGGTTGACCAAACTTTTAATGATTTGATGCTGGCTTGTTTCCTCTTTTTATTAATTTTTTTCTCTTGATGAGTTGAGAAAAAGTTTCATTCACATGAAAGAAATGACCCATTTCCTAGACTTCCTCGATTAACCTTGCTGTTGGTGAATGACACATTACACGAATACCACTTACAATCATATACAGGTTCCTTAATTTCTTATGTCATTTGTCAGCACTAACCAATCATCTTTCCCTTCTATATAATAATCTCTTTTTTAAGCTTTCCATTCTGCAAAAGTATGCAGTAATATTATTTGGCACTGTCTTTTCTGTTTTGCTTTCTTAAGGTTTGGTGCACCGAATTCCAAGCAGTCTACGGGCTGTTTTTGACTCGTCCGGTTCCTTTACAGCCATAGGATAACAGAAAATAAAGTGAAAAAGAAAGCTTAAAGTAACTCCAAATACTTTCCTTGGTAAAACATTGAGTTGATTCTGACCCTGCTAAAAATTGCTATTAACTTTATTGTAAAATCTGGGGGCACCATTTTATAATTGTGTGGTGAACATGACAGCAAATACCCCACCCTATTGGCCTTATTTTAGTGTCCATACATAATTTGATAGAGAACTCTGATTCATTGATCTCTACATGTTTCCCTCATCACTTTTGATATAGTATTAACATCATTCCTTCATTTATTAGGGTTCCTACTTTTCTTCTCCAGAGGCCCCTCTTCTTAAAGATCAGTCAATTAAGTTTCTCTAGTTTTTCTACCTATCTAGTTTTTCTACCATAAAGCCAACACTTTAGTCCATTTATTATTTCCATTTCTTTGACAACTCATTTATGTTTTCCAACTTAGCCTAAGGTCTTTCTAGATAGGGTTAAAACTTGCAACTTCCTGGCACCATACTAAATGCGTATTTTACTTTGCTTCGTCATCCTCATAATTAGATTACTGCAATTAAGATTCTGAATTTGGTACATCATATTTTGTTTCATCAGTTTTAGAGGTGGCTCGCTAGCCTTTATAGGGACAATCACTGAAATTCTATCTCAAGCTTAAGGGAGAAAAATATAGGTCTGCATATGTCTAACTGTTCCAAGCTTAAATGAATATTAATTGAGGCTCAGCTGCATGATTTTCTAGCTATGCACAGTGCATTCTAATCCTTCAATTTTCAAAAAATACTTTAAAAGGTTGAACATGGTTAAGTACTTGGTGACAAACAAAACCATTCACTTTACCTGTTCGTTTAATTTTTTACTCTTCAGCCAAAGGGATTCAGCTTTTGTACCTTTTTGAACATGAACTGCTCATAATAATAATGCCATAATTTATCAGAGAGTAAATATAGAACTTGCTCATTATGTCAAAGCAGTTTCCTAACAGCATGTAGAAAGTTGCCATAAAAAGGATTAGTTTGGTCATTATGAAACAACATATCAAGAATTTGGTCAAATTTTCTTTCTTTTTCTTGGGGGTGTTGAAAGTTGTCGAATGTCAATAGATAACATTTTTCATGATAAATATTTAAAGGTCGTCCAATAATGCACAACTGATAAATAATTAACAATCAACTAAAAACAAATAAATTATTGTCAACTAATTAAAGTACACTGAAAAGTAAAATCCTCATGTCCTAAGATATGTTCAAATTATACAATTATTTATCCTTATTTTAAAATCACATTTTTCTTCATTCATACGAATCATAAGTTAACCTATTTCAGTGAAAGCAAGCGTTTCAGAGTCAATTTTTTCCTACTTCTTTAATTTTCAGCATTACTGTTGAATCTTTATGAAGCAACATGAGAGATATTAAAAAACATGTTGCAGAGGAATCTGAAGAGAGGAGTCCATTATATAATTGAAAAAAAAAAGTGTTTTGTGAAGAGAACAAATTGTATATTTCTGAAAAGCAAAAGATAAACATAGAATGTCTACTCTGACATGTTTGACCCCTTCTTCTGTTACAGTTGGCCCTCTTTATTTGAAGATCCTCTGCTACCTTTGACCGAATCTAGACCCTCTATGACTCTGTACTCTTACGTCTTCATCTTTCCTTCTCGATCCTCTTATTAACCACAGATCACACACTGTTTTTAGGATTAAACAAACAACCCAACAAAGACAATATTTAAATAAATTAATGTAATTGTTTAGTGCTACACCTATTTTATTCTTATCTGTTCATAAACATAAAAATAAAAATATGTTATATAATCGGAGAATGTTCCAACTACCTTGTTTTTTCTGATATATGAACGTAAGCTGGTTTAAGGGTGACTTTGTAATGTTCACAGTTTGTCACAAGAATCATGTTAAGCTGTTAACGGTGTATTGTTTAGCACAGCTTTGGAAAATGAATAAAATATTTAACGAGGAGAATGTTAGAACTTTGAGTAAACTTTTAATATATTATAAATCTATCAATAAATAAATATATCATAAATAAGTAAATATATCATAAATCTATCAATATTTTAATATATTAATTTTTTATGTAAACTTTTATTAGTGATAAATCTTTTGTTTTATTAAATGGCAAAAGTATGTAGTTTATTTAGTCTTATCTCATTGTGTTGTCGTTGCTGTAAATGACATGGACCCAAACTTTCTGAATCATAATCTTTGAAGGGTAATTTTGTCTTTTCATTACAGTCCCTAGATAAGAGGTAAACGACTTCAGTTATAGACGACATCTGTTCAGTGCACCAATCAATATCATAACATAGTTCATTGTGATCATTAGAATATATTTAAAACTTTCAGTAAACTTTCAATTAATCTCTTATTTACCCTATTTCAAAATAGACTTATAAAATAAGTTTTTAAACATTCACAGTTGAATCACAAGTGTTTTTAACTTAACTCATTTCTTACATTAAGTTATTGGATTAAAAAGATTAAAACATAGAACCACTTGTACTTGTTATAGAAGGACAAAACCATGAATTTTTGAGAAATAAATTATAGGAAGCAAATAAAAAAACATTAAAAGATGTTTAAGCATTTAAGTAATGAATGAATTGATTTGTTGTGTGATAATTGAATTTGAGATAGGTGAAAGGGTGAGAGAGAGAAGAAGAAGAAAAAAAAAAAGAAGATGAATGGTCCTGCCCAGCACTTCCAGCTCACCCGCTTAGGTCGGATCTATTTTTTTTTATTTTTCACTTTCCTCACATCACAACCCACTTCCAACTTCAACAACACTTTTCTATAACACAACACAACATCCTCTTCATCTTCCTCTTCCTCAAAAAAAAAAAAAAACCAAAATTTAGAAAACTAAAATTAAAAAAAAAACACTTTTTTTTTAAAATTTTTTTTTTTTTTTTT
>Ga0099823_1007970_pt1 | contig 10774 bp, 12 predicted proteins | sample CowpearedBW_FD_76831 | JGI IMG/M metagenome (GOLD analysis project Ga0099823, IMG submission 76831) | Root nodule microbial communities of legume samples collected from California, USA - Cow pea red BW | ecosystem: Host-associated > Plants > Roots > Nodule | place: USA: California | collected... | reverse complement strand
TAAATTTATGTATGACAAGTTTTAGTTACATTGGATTGTATTAGATTCTAAAAATTCAATTCATTCAAATTAATAGTATTTTATATTATTTGTTCAATAATTTTGTTTTTCAGACCATTTTTTACAATATATATTAGAGTTTACCACTTTTTGAATACCCTAAGACATTATTTTGTGTGCATTCATTCTCCTCTCTGGATGCCATGCAGAGCAAACAGAAATAAACATCTGCATAAGTTGAAAAAAGCTCTATCAACAGTATCAACTAAAAAAATCACATTAGACTGATTTATGACTTGGAAAGTCTATCAAAATATGCAGAGACCCATCCAATCAGATGTTGTTTCTCGTTGTCACAAATCACTATCTAACCTTATAAAGAGATATCTGTTAAGAGCAAAAGAAAATGCAATACAATAAACTAAAATAAAAAATAAAAAACAAGATTTCCTTATATTTAATATTTTATTTGAATTTAATATTTCTCACCTCCAATTATGTTAATATTTCCAATCCTATTTCAAAGCAATCTAGAATCCCCAAGTAGACATTACCATGTTTCTGGAAAAGGGTAGCATGTCAGATAGTAGACACAAATCCCTGTATTCCTTTCATTAAAGAGAAGGAGAGATGTAGATCATAGACTCATATCATAGCCATGAAAGGTGCTCACAGTGACAATTATATAAGCCTCTGGTCGTGTATTTGCAGCAACGAATTCTTTGAATTTGTGATGCTGAGTACCGGTGGCTTATATTGCCAGTAACATCATGTCGAGATTTGAAAGGCTTTGGACCCTTCCAACAAATTGGGAGATGGATCTACAGTTGCCTAATCAACGGCTTCCCCTTTATATCGTTAGTTGTCTGAATCACAGACCAAGTGTGGCTAATAACCCAAATTATGTTGCAACTACAGAGCATAACCATAACATATATGGTTGTAGTATAATAGAACCTCAAGGTAGTACTAACATAACCAATATTTTTCAAGCTATATGCCACCATCTTTGTTTCAACTATTTGCATGATACATTACACCTCATTCTTGGCTGTTATGCAGAACTGTGTGCTTTTTCTATAACAATGTCGACGAAATGTAGTGTAGGAAGACTAGCCACATTAATGAACAAATCAACAGGTAGATAACATACTTCCTTCTTGAGGTTTGGGAAAATGACACTCAACCTCATGTTCGAGCCAATAATATTGTAACCAGCTCCATTTTTCAGCCAATAAACAAATTTCAAATCCACGTGAAACAGTGACCAAGATAATTTGATGCAATGGAAGCATACCTGATCTGTAGCTCTAGCCGTGATCAACTCCTCAACAAGCAATTTTGGCTCCCAAGTAGAATCTTGTTGCAGTATCGTATTAGCTTCCATCTGGTTTAGAAGAACTTCGTAAGTCAACATTACTCGACAAGTACAATAAGAGGCAGTTATCTAGCAAGAACTAGAAACAATATACCAGTTAGCCTACCTAAGCAATAACATACTTAATTTTCTTGCAGTAGAAGGTTAACAGCTGCTTTTGAACAGCAGTTATGCTGATCATCAACTGTGCGACCCACATATCAGAGTACCGTTCTTTTGTTGCCTAACTTCACTCCAACATAGGTCCCTCAAATAATCACCACACCTCCAAAATTTCTTACAGTAACTGACACACATTCAAGACATAAGCCGTGCCAATCTGATTCTCGACCGAAGCTTCCGCGCTTCATTAGTAAACCCAATACTGCGGAGGCCATCAAGAACCGCCCGCTGAGTGGCCCTCAACACCTGGTATCCACCTTTCAAACACGAAACCAGTACCTTCGAGGCACAAAGGAACCTCCCCGCCCGGCAAAGATTGTGCACCAATATAGTATAAGTAAACGAATCCTTCACCTCCATCACCTCAAACAACTTCACAGCATGATCGATATGCCCAGCCTTCCCCAAGCCATCAAGCATACAATTAAACGCAACCAAGTTATATCCAAACCCCAATGTATTCATATAATTCAAGTGCTTCTGAGCACCATCAAAATCACCAGCCTTACACAATCCATCAACAATAATAGTATGCGTGTACTGATCACACTCCAACCCCTCCTCCTCAATCTCATCCAACAATTTCAATGCATCCTCCAACCTCCCCTGCCTGCAATAAAGGTTAATCAAAGTGTTATATGACACGAGATCTGGCCGAATGCCGGTACTCACCATGATATCAATTATCTCCTCCGCCTCGCGCATCCGGCCAGTCTTAATCATCGCCGCAATCACCGTGCAGTATGCGAATCCGTCAAACGTGAACCCTAAATTCCTCATCTCCGACAAAATCTCTAACCCCTGCTCGAAGTAACCGCACCGGAAGCAGCACTTCATGACGGTGGTGTAGGTAATCGCGTTCGGTTCGTAACCGGATTCCCCAAACTCCTTGAGCACCGTCCGCGCGTCCTTCAACCGCTTGGCCTTGCAGAGCCCGTTGATAAGCGCGTTGTAGGTCAAAACCTGAGGCACGAAACCGTGCCTCTGTAAGTTCCTGAATAGGCTCAAGGCGTGGGAGACGTAACCGTTCTTGCAGAGACCGTTAATCATGACGTTGTAAGTGGTGGCGTGAACCTCGCCGCGGAGAACGGATTCTTTGAAAACGCGATTTGCCTCGTAGGGCTTCCCGAGCTTGAAGAGACAGTGCATTAGGATGTTGTGGCTCCACGCGTCGGGGGTTACGCCACGCGCCAGCATTTCTTCGAAAAGGTCGAGGGACTGGGAGAGCATACACTTTCTGACGGCGCCGGAGATTAACGAATTGTACGAAACGACGTCGGGGTCAATCCCTGCTTCGCGCATTCGCGCAAGGACGGAGTAAGCGACATCGATTGAGGCGAAACGACAGTAGGCATCAATTAGGGTGTTGTATGTGACCGCGTCGGGGAGCACGCCGATTCTTATGCCGTCGGTTATTACGGATTCGGCTTTGGATATTTGCTTCGCTTTGCACAGCGAGGATATGCTTATGTTGAGAAGCTTGGTTGATAGTTTCGACCTCGGTGGAGACCGAAACGGCATCGTTTTGGTATCTCCTGGCCGGAAGTGAGAATGGTTTCGTTTGAGAAGACGAGAGAGAGATTGGGAGTGGTGAGTGTGGGTGCGTTGGTTAGAAAGAGCCGGAAGCATGGCTCGGAACGGAGAAGTACAAGGCGAGAAGAAGAAGAAGATGCAGAGGGAACTTGGGGGGAATTTTGGACGCCTGAATTGGGCCCGATAAAGGATTTTTCAAATTGCCAAACACACCTCCTTAATAACCATGTTGTACTTTCTTTCTTTGCTAAATTATATTTTTAGGTTTTCTAAAACTCGTGATTCTTTTTATTTTGGAACAAGATCTTGATTTTTTATTTTTATTAATTCAAAACTGGAATCTTAGGTTTTCTGAAACTCGTACGTGCAAGAACACGTATACAACATGCATGTCAGAAAAATTAACTAAATTATGCATCAAGGACATTATCACAACCACTAAAAACACAACAAAAGAATTCATCAAATCAACAGAAGATACTGAAAAACATATATATAACCAATATTCATAACGCATATGAACAGCAAAAGTTCAAAATTACTTACGTCACCCAGAGTTAACAAGCAAATGAAGTTATGGAACAAGTTCTTGAAGTTGTATCTGCAGGAAGACGACATCTTCTTCCACGAAAGAACCAGCCGACCAAAGAACGATAAAATTCTAACGGAGAAGCTCAAACTGAAAAATAGACCTATTGCTTTTTCAATTATATCAAAGTATCTGAAAATATAAAACTGTACCTGAAAATATTTGACCATATATTAATTACTGATTAAAATATATATTAAAATATATCTGACAAAGCATTAATTAGTGACTAAAATATATATTAAACTATTTCACAAAAGAGAAAAAAAATCTCGTGCGTATGCATGGGTCTGGTGCTAGTTTTTTATAAAAGTTATGAAACATGTACGTTCAAACCATAAAATATTACAACTGAAAATAGCACAAAAATATAACTTGGTGAAACACTCAAACAACCTACAAATACTAAAAGTGACATCATATGTGAGAATTTCAGCCAAAGTAAAAGACATAGAGAAGAAACTTCACTTAGATATGACTTTTATATTTATCTAGTGCACAGTGATCGAACGAGGTTTTTTATAAGCTACTAGTGTTCTTATGCAACACCATGACAATTATGATGGAAATTGAATCGATTACGAGAAATGATACTAAGATATTAATAGATTTGTCTAAAGTTTAACCTTGTGTTTAGACGAAAAATTTTAATAATTTTAAAGAATTGAAATACCTAATAATTGAATTACTTGTAATTGAATTCTCTTTCTTTCTTAGATGATTATTTTGGATAGAGTAATTGAAATATTTTAAATTTCGACTTTATTATTTGGATAAATCAATTTAAATTTTATTTTATGGGAAACTCAACTCAACTTTTAAGTTTAACTAACTTAGTTCGACCTTCAATTTGGTACAACTTGTATTGACTTTTGGTTAAAGTCGGCTCGACCTTCGGCACTGCACAACCCGACTTGACCTTTGACCTAGTTCGACCTTCGATCCAGCTCGATCTTTGACCCGACTTGGCTTGACCTTCGTCTCAGCTTGGCTTGACCTTTGGCCCGGCCTGGCTCAACCTTAGACCCTCCCTATCATGACTTGTTCTTCAGCCCGACTCGACTTGGTCCGACTCGACCTTTGGTTTGGTCTGTCCTAGTTTGAACTTTGGTCGGACTCGAGACAGCTTAAAATTCGACCCAAATTGACTCGTCTTAATCTTTTGTCCGACCCAACTTAACTTTTTTTACCTGTAGACGTTTTTTTTTCTAACCAAGAAGCAATTTCACAACTTGGTTATTTTTTTTTAATTTAATTTCAAATTATACTATTTCAATTATTTGAAATTCCTTCTTAAAAATCCTTAATTTTAATTTCTTTTTAATTTTCTCATCCAAACATATAATTTTTCTTGAAAGAATTTCAAATTCTATAAATAAATCAATTACCCTCTTAGATTACCCCATCCAAACCACCATAAAGGAGCATAAGTCATTGGTTGTAAGTGGATTTCAAGAAAAAATATCACCCTGATAAATTTGTAGTGAAGTACAAGGCAATATTAGTATCAAAAGATTTTACTAAAAAACCCGACATATATATTGTGAGATGATTGCTTATAGTTTTGGTCATGAATTCCAACCCCAATGAGTCATCGCCTTGATTATTTTATGCTCTCAAGTTTAGAAATATATATGTTTTCACTTGTTTTGAATTAATCTATGGTTACATTCAATGCTTAAATTAGTAAGTATGCCTAATTAACTAAACAAACGCAATTCCCATGGGAAAATGATATTTGGACTTACCATTTTTATTAGTTGCACAACTTGGTACACTTGTCAAAATCTTAACAACCTGGTCGAGAGAATGAAGTTTGCAAACTAAAAATCTTAGTATGGATTGAAACAACCACCAAAATAATGGCATGAAAAACTTGATAATGCTTACTTTATGATGGTTTTTCACCTAATGATGTTGATAGTGTGTACTCTTAATATAAAAACTGTGATGGTAACTGGTTCTTTGATTTATATGAGACAAAATTCACTAGAGGTTGTGTATTCACACTTTGGGTGATATGATTACATGAAGATCAACCAAACAAACAATTATTGCTATATCAACAATGAAATATGAGTTTGTTGCTATGAAAATGGATGGTACTGAAGCTGGGTGGTTGAAAAACTTCATAACAAACATTTCACAAGAAATGAAACCAACCTCATTTGTATAAATACATTGTGATTGTCAATCGGCAATAACTACAATTAAAAACTATCTATAATAGAAATATCATACATATACATTTAAGACCTAATTTGGTGAAACAAATGCTAAAGAGTATAACAAATTTCATTAATTATATGAAGTCAAAACGAAATATAGCATATCCTTTGACAAAACCCTTAGGAAGAAACATGATTTTATAAACACCAGGGGAATGAGACTCAAGCCATTTACAAACAAACAAGTAATGGTAACCTAATTTTTGTGATTAGAGATCCCATGAATAAGGTTCATGTAGGTAAAATCAAGACACTTGTTAGTTATGATGACACTAAATTTATTTTGAAGCAATTATGTCAATTTGTATGGTGTGTGTGTGAAAGTGGTAAGAACTGCATTATTAAGAGGTTAAACTTTGTAATTATAATTATACATGGTGTAAGAATTTTAGTTTAAACAAAATGTTTAATGATTTCATATCCCTTACATGGTGGTGCATGTTTTGCAGCATATGCTTGATGAAATCACTTATATGAGTTTCGAGTGGGTGCCACTTGTTTGAGATCTTGACCTAATTTATAGAGCACTAATGAATATTGAGCACGGACATGCCTAATAAGCGCAACACAATGATAATAATAACAATTGGTAAATCATTAACACACACCAAGTGTTTCATACAACTTATTATACTAACTACATTGTGTGTTAAGTTTTCCGATATAAGATTGATTGACGTAACTTGTTATACTAATTCTAATACATTACATCCAACACGAGAAACTAAGTATTGCAAAAGCAATTTAAATCTCAGAGAAAGATAAGGAACAAGTGCAAGATGTTTTCCTTCATATTCAACAATGACTCCTAGATGCACGACTGTTGTGAACTTCATCCGCAATCACACAGGAAACTCCATCCAAAATGGCTTAAAGATTGCTTCCTCCTACTTATATAACTCTCTGCAAATCATGATGGACATTTGGATCAAATAATATTACCAACATAATAAAAAAATAAAGTGAAAAATATTTAAATACACACTAATTATTTTTTTATAAACTCTTATATACCGAATAAAATTATAAGTTATTAGATATAAACAAATGATCATGACATTTTAACGCTCGATCAATATTTACATTCTTCCTATTTTATTCTTTATGATTTCTTTTTTACATATACAAAAATTGATATTTTTAACCGTCACACTACCTTTTAAATTGAATTTTCAACTAATGAATGGAATGTCAAAGAAAACAATACACGAGTAAATAACCATTGCACATAAATTATCTGAGATTGTGAATTTGTTTAAAATGTACATTATTAATTTATAATTTATTATTTCTGAAATGTTGTTTTAATTTTTTATATTACTTTAGTAAAATACCAATATAATATATTAAAATTAAAAGTAAGAAAAGAAAAAAAAAACCCGAATCCCCTAGTATGAATGAATATGTATTTGGCGCCATAAAGCAGCACTCACTATTGTGGCTTGTGAGGCGGAGTGTTTAGAGGGGTGACCTATCAATGACGACCCATCTCATGGAAATCGACAGCGACAGCGATGACCACTCAATCTCCGCCGGGGAAAATGACATAGTTGCCACAGACCTTACTTCCTTCGGCAAGGCCATTCCGTGGGTTGAAAAATACCGCCCTCAGTCTCTCGACGACGTCGCCGCTCACCGTGACATTGTTGATACCAGTAAGACTCTCTCTCTCTCTCTCTACCTTTTTTATCTCTAGGGTTTATGTTGCAGTTTAGGTTAATTTTCTTATTTTGATTTGAGTTTTTTCCCTTCTTGTCCTCATCTTAGGGTTTTAGGAATATGGAAGTGGTGAAATTGTAGTAGTTGGATTGTACTACTTGTTTAGCGAGGGAACGACATAACTTGTTTTTAACTTTTTTGTGTTTCATTTTTATTTTGGTTTAGTGAAAATTAGGAAAATTAAAAGGAGCATGTAATCGTACATCTTATAATATATTTTCCTGGATCACTTGCTCATTGTTTTGTTTCTTAATTTGCTGTTTAGTTGATAGGCTGACCACAGAGAACAGATTGCCGCATCTTTTATTGTATGGCCCTCCTGGAACGGGCAAAACATCAACCATTCTCGCCGTGGCACGCAAACTATATGGTCCACGCTTCAAAAATATGATTTTGGAGCTCAATGCATCAGATGACAGGGGAATTGAGGTCGTGAGACAGCAGATTCAAGATTTTGCTAGCACTCAGAGCTTGTCATTTGGGTTGTCTTCTCTGTCTTTTATTCTCGTACTTGTACACTTTTTGTATACATGTGTTTGGTGTCTTATGACTACAAAAATTGTTTTCTGTAGTTTGTGTTGTTGGTTTGTCTGATTTCATGTTGGCAGTCAAATTGATGTTCTTTTCGAGTTGCTTTTGTTTTTATGCGGTGGTTGCTTTAGTTAGAAATATAGTTCACTGCAGTTGAACTTCTGGTTAGAAAGCTTCAGAATTTATGGTTTGATTATGCTCCCTGTGTTTCCCGTTCCTTGTTACTCATCTTCAGGGTTCTGCATTGCGTACTTCTAGTTCCTATACTAGTCTATTAGTCAATTCAGAGGTTCCAGTGTTCCCTTTGTTTTAGTTGTTTGTCTGGTCCTATATCTCCTGCAGATTTAATTCTCTAAAAGTCGTAGTTTAGGTGCTAAAATTGCTCCCATTCTTCTCATTATTTTTTCTATTCTGCAAGGTGCTGCTAAAATCCTTCACTAAGTGGGGGATAGCTGGGGTTGTTATATTGCATACAATTTCTATTCCCGATTGAGATATTACCACATAAAACATTATAGGCAATACAAGGACATTTATATAATTCTTTTTACCACATAAAACATTATAGGCAATACAAGGACATTTATATAATTCTTTTTTGTTCATTTTAATTTTCAGTTGTAATGGTTTTGATTTTCAAAGATCTTTGCTACTGTGTTTTATTTTCTTTCCTTTTTTTTGTTTTGCTTGCATATGCTGATATGACATTTGATTTGGAAGTTGGAATGATGGACAAAATAGCGTAACCAGAGTTGAACATTTATTTTTTGTTTATTGTTCTGGGATTGTACCGAAGCTGCAAGTTTGCCTTAACTTACCATTTAAAACTCCCTGTTCAGTGTTAAGGCCTCTGTAAAGCTCGTATTGTTAGATGAAGCAGATGCTATGACAAAGGATGCCCAATTTGCATTACGTAGAGGTGTGTGCTAATTTTTATACTCTAATGCAGCATCAAGTGGTTTCATGAGTTATAGTGCCCTTATCTCTTTTTCATGCAGTGATTGAGAAATATACAAAAAGCACCAGGTTTGCTCTTATCTGTAATCATGTAAACAAGATTATTCCTGCACTTCAATCTAGATGCACTCGGTTTCGATTTGCCCCTCTTGATGCCGTCCATGTCACTGAAAGACTGAAACACGTTATCAAGGCTGAAGGGTATGCTTCCTGTTCTATATTATCTAGTCTGCATGTAGTAGCTGGAGTCATGGACTCTTCTTTTTATCTTCTCACATCATCTGGAATATTTTTATAAAAAATTCTGTTGAATTATATAATTATATTCTCTAATATAGTTGGACACTTGTGCGTGTTGAGCACCAACATAATGATCATGAATGAAGCTGATGAAGGCTTTCATTGTTTATCTTGGGAGAGTTTATTTTGTTTATATTTTAATATTATTCATTAATTTATCTTCTGAAAGCGGGTGATTGGAAGTATTTCATGTGTTAAGTAAAAATCAGCTTCTTTTGGATATCAGTTTGTTTAGAGGGAAGGGGCCGGGAGGGGAGAAAATGCGCTTCCCGTCTATGCATCCATTTGCATTCAGTTCATTATAGAAGGTTATTGTAATATGTTTTTATTTGACTGTTAGTGTTTACCCTATTTCAAACAGTTTCTTCTCTAAGGACGCTTGTATCTTTTTTATTTTTTTGCTTCAGTTTTTTAGGTAAAAGGTCTGAATGTTCCAAACAGAAATTTGTAATCCTAAATGCAATACATAGGGAAATTTAGCTTGAACTTTTATGTCATAAAAAAATGGTGGTTCTATTGTATGTGTTAATGATAGTTTTGATGCTTAGATTCATTTGTATATAGTGAAATACTCCATCAAAAGTAATATTATACACTCTAGTGAGTGCTGATAATTGAATCAGAGGCACAGTAAAAGAGAAATAAAGAGCACGTACAAGTCCTACTGTTTTAAACTTAATGAGACCTTACTTGTGTGTGCATCTCTCTGTAACTGTTTGTACAGTTCAACTACATGTGTTCGGATTCTTGAATCACTTCAATTTTTTTAGTCAGTTAGCATGATCAAATTGTTTAACGCAAAATCTATGCTTCAATTTAGATTTTTAAGATGTTTGGGAGGTTGTAGGTAAGTTTTGGTGAGAAAAATTAAGCTATAAATGAAGTAAATGGAATTACAAGTTACTAATTTTTGTGAAACTTGGTTGTACATGCTAATCTCCTCTAATGCATCTCACATCTGTGCCCTTGTTATTGGTTCACTAATTTTATTATAAATATTTGTAATTTTGTGATTCAATTTTTTGACTTAATAACTTAAAATATGATGTTTGGCATTTTGTAATTTACTAGGCTTGATGTTGAAGATGATGGCTTAGCGGCCCTTGTTCGGCTTAGCAATGGTGATATGAGAAAGGCCTTAAATATTCTTCAGGTAAATGGCCTTCAATTTTTTTACATACAAATCTAGCTCCGCTAGTCCTTTTATTTTGATGTTTATTCTTGTTCTAGTTAAGGATTAATTGTATCGATTACATAGAATCAAACTCCATTTTTGAAATGAGTTTATACTGTTTCTTTTCTTCCCTTATACCGCTTTCAGTGTTGTACATAGTGAGATGTGTGTAGAAGTAGACACTAATGTTTACAAATGCTTAC
>Ga0099823_1007968_pt1 | contig 10775 bp, 10 predicted proteins | sample CowpearedBW_FD_76831 | JGI IMG/M metagenome (GOLD analysis project Ga0099823, IMG submission 76831) | Root nodule microbial communities of legume samples collected from California, USA - Cow pea red BW | ecosystem: Host-associated > Plants > Roots > Nodule | place: USA: California | collected... | reverse complement strand
AACTAATAGAGATTCCCGAGACGCTAATCAATTAAATTATTTTTCAAATGGGTTTTGTTTAAAAAATGATGTAATTTTAGTTAAAGTCATTTTTATTTTTATTCCTATAATTTTATAAATGTGTATTTTGGTTCCATAGGAAGTGACTACACATTTATTCACCAGTTTTATAAAATAATTTTTTTTATTAATGATTGATACATAATTTAAATGTTAACAGAGAATATTACATGATTATTATTTATTAATAATGGTACCAGTTCATAATATATTTATTGTATAAATATTTATAAATTTAAAGTATAAAAAATAAATTGTGTACAACAATTTAAAATGATTTTATCTTATTTTACTTTTTTTTTATGATATTTACCAGAAGAAACTAAATAGACATAGTCATCAAACGTGGCGCATGTAGCGACGTGGCATGGACCCAAATTGTGAAAATTGTGAAATTAGTAGTCTCTGGCTCTGGCTTGTAAGTTCTCTTTCTTATGGGCATAGTAGCCAAACCAATCTCCTCCTCCTTCTTCGCTTCACAACAACGTATCGACAAAAGAGGTTTAACACAGAAATTCTCTCTCTTTCTTGAACAAATTTTCTTTCTAGAACGTCCATGCCACCGGATAACCAACGCACATCACTCACTGATTTTGTGCAAACAAACAATAAGCTGATAAAGTGCTCAACCACTTAGACACAATTTTAACTTTTTCGAAAAATAAGCAAGAAAGGAAAATCCGAAAAGAAAATCCGAGAAAGTTGGGCTACAGAAACCGAATGGCAACGCCGTTGGACGGAGGAGGAGTGGCGGTGCTCTCGAATTCCGTCAACAAGGTGGACTCCGCCTCGGCTCTCAAGGACGACTTGAAGTGCTCGAAACCGGAGTCGCCGATTTTGATTTTCTTGTTTTTTCACAAAGCAATTCGGAATGAGCTTGATGCGCTGCACCGGTTGGCCTTGGCATTCGCCACCGGCAACCGTTCCGACATTCAGCCGCTCTCCGAGCGCTACCATTTCCTCAGCTCCATGTACAGGCACCACTCCAATGCTGAAGACGAGGTGCTAATCTTTTGTTCACCTTTATGTTTTCGGAGTTCGTTCCTTGTTAAATTGTGTAACCTGATTTCCCGTGGCGAGAGAAATTGCCTCGTGACTGAAGATTTTATAGTTTGTTGCATTTTCAATGACGAACGAAATGCCAATCTTGTTTTTCAATTCCTTTGGTCATCTCCTCTTGGTTAATTTAGGTCAAACTTTCGTACTTGGTTACTGGTTTGAGCATAGTCCAACCGGAACGATTTCTGGAATTGATTCGGAGAATTTGCCAATATAATTTGATTTACTGGCTATACATGTTTCTTCATCTTCTCTAGTATTTTGTTATTGTCCAGGTTTGGTAGAAAATGTTTAGAATTGAAGCGGTGGATATGATATCCTCAATGGCTGCGGTGTTTTCTGATCTTTTTGGTTATCATCTGTCTGTTTTTTAATCTTATGATCTTTTTGGTTATCATCTATCTGTGTTTTAAACCACATGTTTGTGCATATGTCGTGGTTATACTGTGGAGTAAAAACCAAAAACCTACCTGTTTGTGCTAGTGCAGGGTTGTTCACTTGTCTGTCACTAACTATCCGCAACAAAACTGATTGAATGCTATGTAGCAGAAAAAAAAATGAGATTGAATACTGATGCTATGCTAATTTAATTCATCACTAAGTTAAGCTTTTATAACCGAGTAAGTTAATGAGGTTAGCTAACAGCTTCTGGTTCATTAATAATTTCTGTCAGTTCGTCAACACATTTCTTATAACAAATTCGTAACAAATTCGTAATGCATATTTAGGTGGAAAAGTTTTGTTTCAAATTTCAAAATATCAGAGCTCTTTACAGATTTCTTGATAAATTTGACGACTGCCTTTTCTTTTATGATGTTTGAATTATGCTTGAGATGTGCATCTTTCCCACTCTCTAGAAAGCATTATCTTATTAATTTGGCTTTATCACTCCTTATCTTTTGCTGTGCTTCAAATATTTTGAGGAAAATATATTCTGGAATGTAGGTGATATTTCCAGCTTTAGATATACGTGTGAAGAATGTAGCACAGACATATTCTCTCGAACACAAGGGTGAAAACAACCTTTTTGATCATCTATTTGAGCTTTTAAAGTATTCCATCAATAATGATGAAACTTTTCCAAGAGAGTTAGCGTCCTGCACGGGAGCTTTGCAGACGTCCGTTAGTCAACATATGGCAAAGGAAGAGGAGCAGGTATAACTTTATTTAATATCTCTTCCCTTGCATTCTGCTTGGACTCATACAATGAGATAACTATAAAGTAATGGTATTTCCTCTCTACGAGATAGAATTACTATTATTATTATTGCTAAAACAGAAATTTACGAAGACGAAGAGAAGATAAATACTAAGAGTTTGGAGACTAAAGAATGCTCCTTCTGTAAAAAAGAACTGCTAATATTTACTATTGGGAGTGCCGAAGTGACTAATGAGAAGAGCAACTGTTTTGACTACAAAAGTTATATTTGTGATGTTTATGAAGTCCTTCCGCTTGCTCACTTGATGGATTAAGTATTCTTGTTGAGTACTTTTAACACAATCATGTGGGCTTTGTCTAGCGATTCAACTAGAACAGTCAATTGTATGTCATGGAATGATGAATTAAGTCGATTAGGCTGTTATATGTTTGAAATTATCATTTTATCTAAATTATAAATTATTATTGCAGCAGGTAAAATGTTTCTCTATGAACTTTTGAAACAATTCTTTGTTGGCTTTTCCCCCCTCAGTCAAAAACCAAAGAAGAATTTTTCCAATTAAGTTATTCAGGACCAAAAGATTGCATCAGTTGTTGAGGATTTAATGAATGGATAGTTAGAAGTCATAAAATGTTGTTCAAAATATTCTTGAATTATGAGTAACCCTAGTAACTGAAATGGAAGATTTCTTGTTTAGTTTATCGGGAAAAGAAACTTAATTATGAACAAGAATGGAAGAGTATGTAGATTTATCTTGCACTCCAAGAACCAGTGCCTCATACATGTTTTGGATGATACTGTCCAGGGTGATGAGTCAAGAGAAAGTGAATAATAAATTTCGTTTATATAGAAAGGCCTTGGAACTGGAGTTTTTCCTGGTAAGATAGGAGTATACGGGGTTATGTGGTGAGCAGGTTCAAAAAGACTGGAGTTATGTGGTGGAGGTTAAAATTTGGATCATTACCATGTGTTACGCTGGTTAGGTATCTTGGATCCTTCCTACTTAGTGATGAGGATATTGAATATAATTGATTGGTAATTCTTGGTGAATTTTCTTTTAATTTCAGTTTAAGTGGGAAAGAGAGAAAAATGGTGGGAGTATAAAACTTCGATTTAAATAAAAACTGATTAATTTGGAAATGAAGTTTTGGTAGGGTTTTTTAAACTTGTATTGACTTAAAAAAAAAACCTTCAAATAATAACTAGTTTGTTTCAATCGAGTACCAACTAAACACTTAATATTTCTGAACTTGTCTTATAGTACCTAATTATCTGGTTTTAGGAGGTTGACAAACACCCTTTTTATCGAACTAGAAGAACAAACCAAAATGCAGCCCACAAATTTATCCTGATGATCTCATTCTAATGGGGTACGAGACAGTTAGCTGACCATTATAAAGATGCTTAGAAGACAAGTCAATCTTGTATATGTGGAGATTGATCTTTAGAAACGTGAGCATAATTATGTTTAAGAAATAACCAAAATGTGAAAAGAAAACTATCCTTTTGCTTTTTGAGGAATTTAGTTGTAAATTATGCTAGTTATTTAGACTTTGGACACTTATTTTACAGCTAAAGAAGGAAGAAAGAGCTACCTAATCATTTTCAGGATGGGGTGAGGGAGAGTAATTATTATTGTTAACTTAATTGTTTAATGGGTGCTGAATAAGAAACCTTATTAATTTATCTATAAACTTTTAAAATGCTAACATATCAACCTGGTAAATGTGTACTTTGTGTACAAATTGCTACTAAAACTGAACTACAGAAAGCATTGCAAAAAATTTTCACACAGTTCCAATTGCATGTAGAAATGACATGGAGGAAATTATTTATTTTTGTGATCGATTAATGGTTTAATGGTTTAACATATGATCAAGTTCCACTGCTAGTTCCCTTCAAGGAAGTTTTCACAATACAGAAATCTGTTTATTACCTGGTGTCCAAAAGGAGATTCTTGGAGTAGCATTTTGTCATGGCCATGCAGTTTAAGTTGCTAAATAATCTTATTTACTTGGGATGTGTCTGACATTTATTTTTTTGTTTGTGGTGTGATATCAGGTATTTCCTCTGCTTATCGAGAAGTTTTCTCTGGAGGAACAGGCATCCTTAGTATGGCAGTTCCTGTGCAGTATTCCTGTAAATATGATGGTCGATTTTCTACCATGGCTTTCAACATCTATATCACCTGATGAATCTCAGGATTTGCGAAATTGCTTAATCAAGATAGTGCCACAGGAGAAGCTTCTTCAGAAGGTATGGTTTTCAAATGCTAACAGAGCATTGTTATTTCCTTTTGTTTCCCAGTATTTTTTTATGCATTGAGGATGATGATGCCATTCGTTGTTACTGACAGTCATTAGAGATTCTACATTAGGAATAATAAGAGAGGGAGTTTAGGGAAATAGAGGTTTAATCTGATATTTCATCAAAATAAAAGAAGCTATCATTTATAGAAATAATGGAATATTTGTTGTAACTCTTTGGTTGGTTACAGTACAGAGAGAAGCTATAAGGCAGTTAGGGAAAGGAATTGAGGTGCATCAATTGTTTCTGAGAAAAAGAGAGAAGAGGCCAGGTCTCTCAAATCTTTATTTCACAAATAATTGTGTTCTCCATCTCTGTTCTGTTCCACATTGACACTATTGCAGAGTTGTTTGTTTGGAATAAACATTACTCGTTTCTCATATTCTGGTTCAGTTCTATGATTTATGTTCATTTGACATGTAACTGTATTATATCTTATCATATTCTTGCTTATTGAAGGTTGTTTTGACCTGGATGGAAGGGAGAGGTAGGGCTAACTCAGTTGAAAGTTGTGTAGATCATTCTCAAGTTTTATGTAGTTCTAGGTCATCACCCAATCAGGTTGAGAATGTAAACTGTGCTTGTGAATCTACAACATGTGGAAAAAGGAAATATTCTGGATCTATGATAGACGTTTCTGATACCACTGGAGCACATCCTATAGATGAAATATTACTCTGGCATAATGCAATAAAAAAAGAGTTAAGTGAGATAGCAGTGGAGGCCAGAAAGATACAACACTCGGGAGATTTTACTAATCTGTCTGCTTTTAATGAAAGATTTCAATTCATAGCCGATGTTTGCATATTTCACAGGTATCAGATTGATTTAGTTTGATCAATGTTTGTCTTTTGCGAGTACCATTTTTTTCTGTAAGCAGTTTGATAATTTATCTTAAGGGAAACTCTATTATCTGAAATATTGACTATTTACTTTTTATATAAATGTAGTATTGCTGAGGACAAGGTTATTTTTCCGGCTGTAGATGGGGAGTTTTCTTTCTTTCAGGAGCATGCTGAAGAAGAAAGCCAATTTAATGACTTCCGAAGTTTGATTGAAAATATTCAAAGTGAAGGAGCATCATCCAATTCAGATGTTGAATTTTACTCCAAGTTATGCACACATGCTGATCATATAATGGAAACCATACAGAGGCATTTCCACAATGAAGAAGTTCAGGTGATTCATCATTGGTCACGTGATAATCTTTGAGTTACTACAGTGATATAAGAGTGTGAGATGCAAATGCATTGTTAATTGCAATGAGAGTAATTAATCTATTGCTGGGATTTCAATGCCATATGTATAGAAGTTGATAAATGCGAAGTTCTTTATGAGGAAATTTTTATTAAGCTCTCTGTTAATCTATTAAAGTGTTCTTCATGCCTCTCATCTGTAGGTTCTTCCTCTGGCAAGAAAGCACTTTAGCTTTAGAAGGCAATGTGAACTTTTGTATCAAAGCTTATGTATGATGCCTTTGAAATTAATTGAGCGTGTCCTGCCATGGTTGGTAGGATCTTTTACTGAAGATGAAGCAAAGTTGTTTCAGAGAAATATGCAGTTGGCAGGTCCTATGTCTCTTAAACTTCCTCGCCACCTTAAAATAATTATATTTCTGGTAATTTTAGTTGTTTAATCTATATTTAACAACTTCTTAATCTGTTTCAGCTCCAGCAACAGATTCTGCTCTAGTTACACTATTCTGTGGATGGGGTTGCAAGGCTCGTAGTGAAGGTCAGTGTTTGTCTTCAGGTGCATCAGGTTGCTGTCCTGCACAAAGACTTTCTGACATTGAAGAAAACATTGATCCATTATCCTGTGCTTGTTCATCTGCATTATCTAGTAGACCTTGCTCAGTATTAGCCGAATCAGGAGACAACCAAAGAGCAGTCAAACGAAACACAGTGGAGTTGCACAAAAATGAAGATGTGCCAGAAACTTCAGATACTGAAAGCATTCAGAAACAATGTTGTAGTCCACGGTCTTGTTGTGTGCCAGGTTTGGGAGTAAATAGTAACAATTTAGGGTTGAGCTCTCTCTCTACAGCCAAGTCCTTACGCTCCTTGTCTTTCAGCTCTTCTGCCCCATCTATTAATTCCAGTCTGTTCGTATGGGAAACAGAGAGAGGGTCATGCAATGCGGGATGTACACAAAGACCAATTGATACAATCTTTAAATTCCATAAAGCCATACGCAAAGACTTGGAGTATCTTGATGTTGAATCAGGAAAGCTGCGTGATGGTGATGAGACAATTCTTCGGCAATTTAATGGAAGATTTCGACTCTTGTGGGGTTTATATAGAGCTCATAGTAATGCTGAAGATGATATAGTATTTCCAGCTTTGGAATCCAAAGAGGCACTTCATAATGTGAGTCATTCATACATGCTAGACCATAAGCAGGAAGAAAAATTGTTTGAAGATATTTCCTGTGTTCTTTCAGAGTTTTCTGTCATTCATGAATCCTTGCAGATGACCCACATGGCTGAGAGTTTAAATGAAAGTAATTTTGAAACCTCTGATGGCAATACTAGTGATGTCATAAAAAAATATAATGAACTTGCTACTAAGCTTCAGGGGATGTGCAAATCCATAAGAGTGACCCTTGATCAGCATCTCTTCAGAGAAGAATGTGAACTGTGGCCATTGTTCGGGAGACATTTTACTGTGGAAGAACAAGACAAGATAGTGGGTCGGATAATAGGAACAACGGGTGCTGAAGTTCTCCAATCAATGTTACCATGGGTAACATCTGCCCTTACTCAGGATGAACAGAACAGAATGATGGATACATGGAAACAAGCTACAAAGAACACTATGTTCAATGAATGGCTTAGTGAATGCTGGAAAGAGAGTCCAGTGTCTATAGCTCAGGAAGAAGCTTCAGATCATAGCACTTCTAGGAGAGGTATTTAATGTGATTTTTGTTTCTTTCATCTTTTTGTGAAAATTGTGGATTTGGATATTTAATATTATAATGTGTTATTAATTTGTTTTTCCCTAGGTACCGAAGGTCAAGAAAGCTTGGGCCACAATGATCCAATGTTCAAGCCAGGTTGGAAAGACATATTCCGGATGAATCAGAATGAACTTGAGTCAGAGATCCGGAAGGTATATCGAGACTCAACACTTGATCCAAGGAGAAAGGCATATCTTGTGCAGAATCTATTGACAAGGTTGGTTCCAATGATCATACCTTGAGTGTTCTTTTACTGGACCAACATTTTCTGTATATTTGTCCGATAGTGCTTTAGCCTTCATTGACATCAAACTCCAACCATTGATTGGGTTTTTGCCTTTGACTAGTCGATGGATAGCTGCCCAGCAGAAGTCACCTAAAGCACTTTTGGAAGGATCATCTAACAATGTAGAAATAGTAGGACTCTCACCATCATTTCGAGACCCAGAGAAACATGTATTTGGGTGTGATCACTATAAGAGAAATTGCAAGCTTCGGGCTGAATGTTGTGGCAAGTTATTTACTTGCAGATTTTGTCATGACAATGTCAGTGATCACTCGATGGATAGGTAAATTTCTCATGGGATTTCTTGTGTTTTATTCTTTATAATAGTATTTAATTCTAATCATCTGCTTGATCATTACAGAAAAACAACATTAGAAATGATGTGTATGCGCTGCCTGAATATACAGCCTATAGGGCCTATGTGCATGACACCTTCATGTAATGGATTTTCAATGGCGAAGTACTATTGCAATATATGCAAATTTTTTGATGATGAAAGGTATCTTTTTTTTCGTTGGAATCTTAAATTTACGGTATTAAAAATGCTTTTACCTTCCTTTTCCCGGGGAGGGGTTTTTATTAGAATAAAGGCCATTGTCAAGTACCTTGAGCATCCACCGATTTGTTGGAGACAATTATTCTGTAAACTAATTCAACTTTTAGTCTCGGAAAAAATAGGACAGTTATTGACTATTAGGTAGAGCCAAATGCATGGTGCAATATTACCTTGGGGCAAAATCAACTTCTTTAAAAGAGTTGGAATAATATCTCATTCTCTTGAAATGCATCAATTCAAACTATTGATGCTTGAGCTGGACATATCTGTACCGGTCAAAACAATATATAATTAAAATTTAGTCTGTCTATACGAATGTTTTGTCAATAAATATGTCTAATAGAGGGGGAGTGCATGAGCAAGGTCTATTGTGGGTTTGCTGGAGTTGGGCTACAGTGGTCAGGGTTTGGCGTCGGTGAAAGATGATTGGGAAGGCTGCCAAACACTGGCAAAGAGAGGAGCAGTACTGTTTACGCATGATTCCAGGAAAAAAATGAAAAAGTTGTGAGGGAATCAAACACTGATCATCTAAAACCATATAAAAGGTTTCCAGGGATTCTGTGTTATGATCACACGCATGATTCTTTATTTATAAGGAATAGCAAAAGTAATGATCCAAATAAGGAAAGGAAAGAAAAATAACGACGTTATCCTAAAGTGAAGCTATACAATATTTTCGTATTTACACCATCGCATCTTTAGCAATAATTTAGTCTATCAACTTATTTAGTTAATTTTATTTTTCCATACACCTTTTAATATTTTCAGGAACGTATATCATTGCCCATTTTGCAATTTATGCCGTGTTGGACAAGGGCTTGGGATCGATTATTTTCATTGCATGAAATGCAATTGTTGCTTGGGGATTAAGTCAGCGTCTCATAAATGTCTCGAGAAAGGTTTAGAAATGAACTGCCCAATTTGTTGCGATGACTTGTTCACTTCAAGTGCTACGGTCAGAGCTCTACCTTGCGGCCACTATATGCATTCTGCTTGCTTCCAGGTCTATTTCACAGCTGTTTTCGGTTTTAGGTTTCAATTCTATCCCCAAACCTGGGGGTGGTAACATATTCTCAAGGGTTGTGGGTTAATCTTATATTTTGGTATATTATGTTAGGCATACACGTGCAGTCACTACACATGTCCAATCTGCAGCAAGTCAATGGGAGATATGGCGGTAAGATGATTTTCTGCTATTAATCTTTTCTTTTATTCTCAACTAAGCCTTATTCGCCACCTTTATTATTCCCCATATAAAAACAAATTATTTATAGATGGACAAAAGTATGGAAAGGAAAACCAAACAGGGCCATCAGTTTAATAAAGCTCTAGTATCTTTCGAACATGTACCTGTGAGTTCTCAAGTTGAGAAAAAATAGAAGTAAACAAATTTCATATATTTCATATAAATGTAATAGTTTGGAAAAATTAAAACTTGAATGATATAAGTTTACTGATCTTTAACTGATTTTTGCATACGTTGTTGCTGCTTATAGATTAGGAATTTAATACAAGTAAAGAGTGTAAGCTTCTTTTGATAATAAAAAATCATTGAAAAGATGAGGGATATAATTAGAAAATTTGTGTCTAATCAATTGAAGTTCTTAAAAAGGTACTCGAAATACTTAGTTTTCTCTGTACCTACCTAGGTTTACTTTGGTATGCTTGATGCCCTATTGGCTGCTGAGGAGCTTCCTGAAGAGTACAGGGAACGCTGTCAGGTGAATACATTTTTTTGTGTGGATTTTATGGAAAAAGAAAAAGAATTTTGGCATTTTAGTTGACGAGCAAAGAATTTGTAAGATGATTGTCTGTTAAAGCTGTTATGTAATAACAAAATGCAGGACATACTCTGCCATGACTGCGATCGGAAGGGTTCTTCACGCTTCCACTGGTTGTACCACAAATGTGGATTTTGTGGCTCTTACAATACCCGGGTTATCAAGTGTGAGACGTCAAACTCCAGCTGCTCTTAGTGTGCTTCTTTTGATGGGAGGTAGATAGTTTGTAAATACTTTATAGCAAAATAGGAATTCAATTTTTGCCACGACTAGGAGCCCTCTTATTTTTTTTCCTCGTAAATATAATGCAAACGTATGACGAATTTAATGACCTCTTTATTATTATAAACAGAAGCTCCTAATCAGTTTCCTATGTGCCGTTTCTATAAACAAATACCAACCACCTTACAAGATCAACGGAGATGAAAATATGAGAAGTAAATCAACATTAGCAGCTGTGATAGCTGTGATTTCTTTAGTAACAAAACCTCATTTATTGATACACAATCAATTATTAAAACATTTCGCCAAGTACCCATGCTCATAACTCCATCACAGATCATCGCGATAATTTCTCATAGTTCAATTCAGTTTAATAATATATTTTT
>Ga0099823_1007967_pt1 | contig 10776 bp, 4 predicted proteins | sample CowpearedBW_FD_76831 | JGI IMG/M metagenome (GOLD analysis project Ga0099823, IMG submission 76831) | Root nodule microbial communities of legume samples collected from California, USA - Cow pea red BW | ecosystem: Host-associated > Plants > Roots > Nodule | place: USA: California | collected... | reverse complement strand
GGCATGATGTACGATTCTATTTTCATGGCTTTGGGAAGGATGAGTTGTGGTTGACTAAATATGAGATACGAATGAGGGATGATTACAAAGGTTGATATGATATTGACATGTGTGGTGAATATTACATGATTGATTGGATATGTATAGTATGTGGTCAGTACGTAAATCCTTGGGATCTCTAGGTGAGAATCCAGGGTAGTGCTTCAGTGGTCGGGACATAATTCCATGGCCCCTGTTAGTGGGTGTCCATGGTGGTGTCCCATCTATATAATTTGGTAAGGATTGCATCCTGACACTCTAAGGAGTCAGTTAGTCTCACTTAGAGCGGACTGACTCATGTGGTGAGAGTAGTAGGAGGCCTGAAATTCATTAAGGGCTAACCTTGTGTGTGAGGGAATTGATTCATTGCAACATTTGTAACACTTGTAACACATAGCTCGGGGGTGAGCAGAGGTATCCACCACAAGTGCAAGCATCCGTTGAATCCGACCATATTATATGTATCCAGATGAGTCGAGTCGAGTCTTAGTGTATTGATTTGAGGAGTCGTAACATGATTGGATGACGTGTGTATAATTGACTGTGGAAGTATATCTGATTGTATGATAAAACCACTTTTGGCTCTAGCTTACCCTTCTGCTATTGTTGTGTGTTCTGTTGTGTGGTACTCTCTTTTGCGATAATCATCAACTTGTTGATGTGAGCAGATGCGAGGAACACCCGTGGTCAACAGGGAGGTGATGGTTCCGCTGCTTAGCTTTGGGATTGACCTCTACTTTTGGGCTTCTCATTTAGGGCTAAGGCCCGTGTATTGCTTTCTCTGAGAATTTGCTTACGTCAGTATACTCTTTTATTCTCACTTCTTATGCTATACCATGTGACATATTGTTTATTTAGCTTTATTAAATAAATGGGATGTTACAATAATTGTATTTAGTTTTTAAATTAAATAATAAAGTAGTTTGTCTTCGGGAAAATCATATAAAACTTTCTTATGTATGAAAATTATACTATAAATTTAATTTGAATAATCTCTGTCAACTCTTGTTATTGAATATCTTTATTTATAGAGTTCTCTGCATCAATAAAAGTGAACTTTTCTTTAGTCTCTTGATTTGATATTCATATTTATTTCACATCAATATTTTCAAATCAACTTATATCATAAATACAAGCCAATGTTGTTTTAATTAGGAATACAACTTAAATTAACTGCCTTTAGAATGATCAACTTACAATAATAAAGGTGAAGATCAATGAGAATGAAAATTGAGTTATGAGTTTAAAAAAAATATATTTAGTAAATTATAATTTTATTTATAAAGAAAATGATTTATTATTTTTATTTTTTTATAATCAATATAAATTTATTTATGTGACTTGTCTCGTATCTCTTTACATCTTTCGTTTCTAAGAGTTATTAGAATTATTTTTTTTAGGATTTTGACATATTATATTTTTTGAATCTTATATTATCTATCAAATCCTCAAATTTATGAGATTTTAATCAAGTTAGAAGAAGTACGATTATAATAATTTATTATTTTTATTCTTTCATAATCAATATAAATTTATTTATTTTATGTGACTTGTCTCATATCTCCTTACATCTTTTGCTTCTAACAGTTATTAGAGTTATTTTTTTAGGATTTTGACATATTATATTTTTTGAATCTTATATTATCCATCAAATCCTCAAATTTATGATATTTTAATCAAGTTAGAAAAAGTACGATTATAAATTAACTAGTGAATATGTGGATTGTAATCTTGACTTTATAAGAAAAATAATAATTATAAAAAATTAAAAAAATAATAATAAGTTAAATTATTTTTAAAAATTAAATATGGGCATAGAAAAAAATATGAAAATTCAGATGGAATAAATTAATAATTCATGTAATAATTTATAATATTAATCATAATATTTTAATAAACTAGTGGGAAATTTATTAAGATTACTAAAACATTTACAAGAACTCCGTAAGTAGATACACGTGTCCTTGTTCAGTAAATGTTATGTTATGTTTACTTTCAAATATGGATTTGAATGAGGGTGAACGAATGAATTTAGAAGGATTTCAAGGTAAATTTTGTGTTATTTTTTTTAAAGAATTTAGAGGTAAAATTGGGTAAATTTGAATATAAAGTTGGTAAATAATTTTATGGATGTAATGAATAAAAAATGTTTTAATAGATTAAATTTTAAGATTAAAATGTTGCCTGGTTAAAATTAATATATTATCATTATTTATTATTATTATTATTATTATTATTATTATTATTATTATTATTATCATATCTTGAGGAAAATTGGTCCTGTAGCATATGAAATTCCATTACCTCCTCAGTTGGCAAATCATCATAATGTGTTTCATGTATCTCAACTGAGAAAGTATATACCTGACCCAAGTCACACTTAGAATCATATGATATGCATATTAGAGAATATTAGTCAGTTTAGACTTTACCCATAAGACCTGAGGATCAACAAACTAAACAACAAGGGTAAGAATATATGTCTAGGGAAGGTCTTGTGGGATGCAAGGGCAGGAGACTCTGCTTAGGAGTTGGAAAAAGATATGAAGAAGTGATATCCTTATCTATTGTTTTGGTGAGACAAATTCCAGAGACGAAAATCTTCTATAGTGGAGAGAATGTAGGGACCTAAAAGATAAGTTTAAGAACAATGTATTTTAAAATGATATTATATTATTATGTTATTAAAGGTTCTAAACTATAAATAGAGTTTTTATAATAGACGACTTCATTTTGTAAACTTCAATATCTCCCTAATCAAATGTTCTATTAAATTCTATTTTCCTTCTCTCTACAAATCTGACCTCATCCTTCATGTTCTTGAAGATCTGAAACCACAAGAGTGATCCTTGCAAAGAACACTACCAAACCGTGAGATCAATTCCATCTTTTTGAGTAAGTGCAATTTCTCCCCTTTTTTCTTGAAAGGAATATGTGTTCTACTTTGCATGTAGTTTTTCAACATTCTATAGGAGCTCTATATGTTTATTCTTTGAATCGGGCTCTGATTGTTGATCGAGCTTTTATTTGTGTAGATAAAGCAACCCAAAAGTGATCAGATTATGTAAGAAGTGATTTGTTGTAGGAATCTACCGTAAGTAAGGGAAGTTAATCGTTTAATATTTTTTATTCTAACTAAAAATGTTTGAATGGCAAACCTACGATGAATGAAATTTTGAATGTGAGTTTTAGATTACATTTGGGATTGTGAGCGGAAAAGTGGAGTTAGGAAAAAAAAAACTATTTTTGTGAACTTGGATTATAAGAAAAGTTTAAACTTTTGAGATCGTGACATTATTGAAAGATTGGAAAGAAATTTTTATTTTATTGAAAGGGTTGAGTTTGGATGAACTTTTGATTTCTATACTCATTGAAAACATAGTGTATCTTACGTAAGAGAATTATTATGAGATATCTTCCCAAGGTTGAGATTCATATGATGGTGTTTTGATATGTAAAATTGCTTTGGAATGTTGGACATGTAATAGAATGTGTGTGAGATTAGTAGATAATGTTTGAATGTGCTTGTTTGAATTAAATTTGTATGTTTGTTTTGAAAATGAACTAAGATGGATTAAAAGAAGTATATTTGGTAATTGTTGGAAACTGTAAACAGAGAATTTTAGGATTGTTCTGTTGGGTGCCACTTTGGAAATTTTAGAAAAATCAACCTTTGATTTGTTATCGGTACACGTGACATGGGTGTTGTCGGGTGCCATAATATTAGTGACATGTTCACTAGGTAGTAGCAAGAAGGCATTGGGTGGAAAACAAATAAAAATTGCAAAAAGCTCTAATGGAAAATGGAGTTGGGTAAAATATAGATACCATTAGGTGCAATTTTGACTATGAGTCATTGTCTTAGTTGTGTAGGTAGTCCTTATGTACCGTTGGGCATAATTAACACATAGAGCTATCTATTTTATGGTGTGGGTTGGTGGATCTGTTGCACTTGCCGATTTTGTTAATGACTATGGCTTGAAAATACGTAATCTTGTAATAGTGTTGAGTTATGAACCTATGTAGTTATTTTCAAGGAGAAAATACTATTAGTAATTATGTGTCAAAGTGTATTGAAGGAGATTCTACGAGTGAGACTATCTTGACTCTACTAGTATTCAACTCATATAGAGGAAGATAGGTGGTGAGAGTCGAATGAAACTTCACATGATAAACGATAGGATATGAAAGAGAATCATACTTAGAAAGCTAATGAAGTTAATTATATCATGACTTGATGAAGAACATTAGTTTTTTATATGGTTTCAACAAGAAGAAATTGGTAATAAGTATGACTGATGTAAAGACTCACCTATTCAATACATACCTTTCGAAAGCAGCGTTTAGAAATATTTATTTATTTAAGCTATTTTTGGACTGAATTTGCTTAAGATTTATCTTAAATCTTGGTGGATTAAAGTGAGATAGTAGATTTGAACTAATTAAATTATTTGAACATTGAAGATTGAATTTGATATAGAATGTTCGTTGAATAAATTATTTTGTGATATCAATCGGATAGAACGAGAAAGACTAAGTTAATGGTTGAGTTATACAAACTTGAAAGTATTTATAATATTATTATGTTTTTAGTAGTAGGTTTATTCTTTTAAATGCATTAATCTTTTTTTCTTTCTTTGATTTTGTTTTAGTTATATCGTTATGCAATAATTATATATTAATTCATGAACACATATGATGTTAGAAGCACAAGAATTGGGCTAAGGTTATCGAAAATCTAGAGTAGTAAATCATACTAGATACGATAATTATCTACTTGTGAAGAAATATATTAAAATATTGTGTTATTTTAAAATACTCTGACTATAATGAAATGTTGTTTGACTTGAATTTAAGGGATTTTAATTATCACTAGACGTATTTATGTGTTATTGAAATCGGATGACATAAAATAACAACCCAAGAATTTGTTTAGAAATTTTGGATTGTTACATATAATCCAAAAATTATTTTAACATTAAAATTGTGTAATTTATTCACTTTTTATTTTTTTTTACTTTTGCATTATATTATTCAGAAATTCTTTTAACTTTCAAACTTTGTAATTTAAAATAAAAATAACTTAAATTATGTAATCTAAAACACTTTGATGACAAAATACACAAACAGACAAAATACGTAAACAAAAGTATTGACAAGGGTAAGAGAGCGGTGATGGCAAGACAAGAGGACGAAAATGGTAAAGTGATGACAAGAACAAGATGGCAATAGCAAAAAAGCAGTTTGGTCTTTTAACCAATTCCATGGAATGCACATGGAATTAAAGAGTGCCGAGTATACTTTTAGTGGAGAAAGATAGCTTGAAGAAGAAATATAATTTCTTATAGTAAAATTGTTATGATATCACAAAAGATCATTAAGATATCCGTACTTGAAAAGAAATAGTGTAAGTAAAAAAGATTACAAAAGATTCATTAGAAGTTTCATAAAAATAAACAATATACAAATAAAACAATCTATAAACATACCGGCTTAAGATTCTGAATTATGGACTTCGTTCAGAACTTATTACTGTTGAATCTCTCGCATTATCCTCAAAAAACCTCACATCACATATTGATATCTACAAGTACAATTGCATAAACATTGTCCTGCCCATGTTTGGGTATTTATACAGCTTTAATTTGGAGATGGTGGCTGCAATCCAGAACCTCAAGTCTCTTTTAACTTCCATCCATTAGAATACACTTTGCACATGTTAAGTCATGTTCCATCAAAATGGGTATGTTGTAGCTCTATCTTCCGCTTCGCATGATCAGGTATTAACTTATCAATAAGCTCTGGAGAAGCTCCGGATAACTGTAAACAGACAACAAGAACATTTAATATATAGACCCTGAACAAGGAACTTACTGAATATCAGATCATGGATATGAAGATTTTTGTTGGGTAGGTCATTTAGATTTTTGTAACCTTCATTCATAGCTACTAAGATGATGCACCATACTCACCTCTTGCTTAAAGTTGAATAGAGGGGGAAATGGCCTACCATCTGGCAATTGAGCATTGGGTTCACGGAGTTCATCAAAGAATGGGTGTGCACATGCTTCTAGCTGCATGACACAAAAAAAAAAAAAAATCCTCAAATTGCTACATGTAGCAGTCACTGAATGATAAAGATTTATAAGTATGATTTGCACACTGAGAAATAAATCATAATTGAAGCAATCACACTCACCGCAGTACAACGAAGGGTTGGGGAATACTGCAGGAGCCGGGAAGTAAGATCAATTGCTTCTGGAGGCGTTTTTTGGTGGAATATCTACACTCAAAATTGATAATCTGAAAAAAGCAAGTGGCAGAAGATAAAAAAAATGCAGTAGTTGTGACATGGATGTGCCCAAACCTGTGGAAACTTGAAATCATTGTTGTTTGAATTTGAACAGCAAACTTCCTCTTGGGAGGGTGTGCCAAGAACCTGAAATACGGAATTTATTGACCTGACTTCTTATGATACAACCTTAAAAACTTAACATGTTGTAACATCAGTCGCACCTTGATAATCTCTACAAGTTGGTCCACTGCGTTGTCGCCGGGAAATAATGGCTTCAAAAGTTCCATTTTTTGTGTCAGATGGCATGTAGATAGTGAATATTATTGAATGAGACTATTTGCATAATTTTAACAATAAAAGAAAGCAATGATATAATAAACCTTGCCCAAAAGCAGTTCAGCAAGGACACATCCAGCTGACCAAATATCAATTGAAGTTGTGTACTCAGTGGCACCAAAGATTAGTTCGGGTGCCCGATAGAAAAGTGAACATATGTGTGATAAATTAGCTTCACCTTTAACCTGATTACATAAAATCCCAAGTAAGCAAGAAACATCCGTTGGAATAACACAGAAAAATATTATCCAGCATATCGTAAAAGGAGTCACAATTTAAAAGCTCATGAACAGATAAGTTTAATGCATTAAATTCGTCCAGAAATCTCGAAGAAACACAACATTGGATGGTTACCAAAAAGGCCCTAAACAAAGCAATATCAAAAACCAAAAACTGCCTGCTCTATCCAAAAGGCCAAAACAAAAAACGGCATAAAAAGGTTACAATCATATCCCAGAGACAAGGGGTTGAGCGGGTCAATAGATCAGCACCCTACATTTGAGAGGTTCATGTGGTGGAGCACTTTGTACTCCTTGTCCCTCCCATCAATCAGCCACCTACAAGGTGGTGATCATCAGTGCCATTTTCTGTCGAAAACAATAGTAGAAATAGTGGGAAGTTCTACAAGGTGTGAAACCAGTGATCAGTGTATAAAGGGTTAACTAGTTACAAATATAGTTATTCCGGGAGGATGACTCAAATGTGGCAATTATCGAAGATGAGAAAAAGAGGGAAATGAAAGCAGAAGAAGCTCCCGAAAATAATTGAACATGACTATGACATCGCGGAGCAAGTACAAATGGCATAGCTTTGAGTTCCTTGTTTACATGGAGGGATACATCGGAATATCTATTTAAAATGGATCTAAAAAATAATTTCCTTGTTTTCTATTCAATTTCTTGTTTTGTCTTTGGGTTAAAACAAATATTATAAAAATTAAATTTAAAGTCCATGGTAAATTTGTGTATTTCTAATTGAATCTCAATTAAATTTTTCCTCTCTTCGATATTCAAAAATTTATATTTTTTAATTAAATATCTGCCGTTTAACTTTTTTTGCTAATTAGAATTACGTGACTTTTACCTTGTCCTCCTATCTTGCTAATTAGAATTATGTGACTTTTATCTTGTCCTCTTATCTTGTTTTATTGTCTCTTATTAAGAGTCACATCATTGAATTGACAAAAAAATATTCAAAGGTAAGGAATCAATTGAAAAATATGAAAAAATTGAAAAATATAAAAAAGTTTGAGTACCTAATAAACATAAACATAAAAAAGTTTAATAGAAACTCGGTTGAAAATACACAAGCTTGAAACTTAATTAAGCCAAAAAAAAATATTAACAATTTCACAATTATTTTCGAAGTAACCATTTTTAATGTATGGTGGGTACAGTGATATTTATTTCCACCATTAACCATGCACAACCAACTCCTTAACCTAGGTTGATTTTCACAGAAAAAGTTAATAAAAAGGATTTTTCACATCTTGGTGAACAAATCATCAATTTATAAAAAAAAATAATTAAAAATCTCTATTTTCTTTTTACCGCCTCCTAGCTACAATTACAGTTGCAACACCCTTGTCATCTTCATCATTAGGTGATTGTTAGGATCCAATGGGAAGGTATGAGGTTTTCCAACGCTGTAATTATTGAATTCCAAATTTCTCCAACTACAACACTTAGCTTTTTGTTGTGTGTCTCTCTCAAATTTCTTATCAGTGATGATATTTAATAATAATACTTGGTTGAGATTTTAATTAAATCAAAGGGGAATCTAGGCATATTTATTACATATAATAATGATGATGATCATGCAACAAACAAATGTTGATGGACTGAGAATGAAATCAACATACCAGCACTTTTGCACTTCCAAAATCACATATCTTAACCTGGTGTGTAAGAGGATCAACCTAGAGAGTACACAAAATGAAATCAGATCAGGAAATAATTCCTTATTTTTTCAGAAAGAAAGTCAATATTGCATTCTGCTAAAAATGTAAACAAACCAGTATATTTTGAGGCTTCAAATCTCTGTGGCAAACTCCAGGGACAGTGTGGATATAAGCCAGACCCCGGAAAATCTATACGTGAACCACAGACCTGTATCAGAATGTGAAAACATAAAAACAGAACCTTCTCAATCACTAGAAAATCTGAGGCTTACCTGGTGCATGTAAAGTTTCACAAAGATAAGTGGCATGCTCTGATTAGTGTTGCTATAGAACTTTGAGACTCGATGCATAGAGTCTGGAACATATTCCATCACCAAATTAAGAAAAAGTTCATCTGCACCAGTAGTGGAAAAGAATCGGTCCTTCAGAGAGATCACATTTGGATGGTCCATCATGCGCATTAACTTTAGCTCACGACTCTTACATTTTCTGTCCTGTAAAACCTTCTTAATGGCCACTAGCTCCCCAGTTTCCACGCATTTAGCCTAAGAGGAATATTTATCACCGTGTGCCTGATATATGAAGATAGTAACAGATATGAATATAGCATTGGCATACCAGGAAGACAATTCCAAATGACCCACTCCCCACAATGCGTTCTGCCAGGTAAGTTCTAGTCTACAAGAATAATCAACAGACATTAAATTTTCAAAGTTTTAGCATGGATCAAAGATGAAATCTTCTAAATGCCACTACATTTACAAATTACCTTTTTAAAAAACTCATAATCTGGTGAGAAAATCTTAATGCAGTTACAGGAAAGATGGGGTTCACTGCGAAAGTACCTGTTTGGGCTTCCCATTTTTTTCTTTTACTGTAGTGGATATGATGTGACCAGTCACGGACTCATTCACATTGACAACAGAAGTGGACATCTGTCAAATTGCTACATTTAGTAACAAGATATAAGAAATATTGCAATTTCAATGTTTTGCATGTATTTTGAAAATGATGTCATTTAAAGGAAGATTAAGCATGAAACTACAGTAATTAAAAAACATTATACAGTCAATAGTCAGTAGACACGGACCAACATATTACAGAGTGCTGACAGGATCATATTGCAATTCAATTATTCAAAATCTTGTCAACAATAAAAAAGGATTATTTAATATCTAACCCCCATGATGTTTTCATAAAGAAAGTTAAAAAAAAAAATAGGTAAACAGCGCAAGAATGATATTAGATTTGAGAAATTAAGGAAACAAGCTGATAAAAAGGTTGAAGACAAGAAACATCACAGCACCAGACTCCTAGGACAAGAGACTTGCAACAATTGTTGAAATTGAAAGTAAGTGGGAATGCACAAATTTGCCGTTTAAACAACTTAATACAACATTAATAGTCAGCGGCAAAAGTAGAACATCATTGAATCTTAATAAATTAACCAGAAAATAGAGTAATGAGCTGCAAAGGAATCAAGAAGATCCATTAAATAATCAAAGATCATCAAAATAAAGTCAAGATCAAATCACGAGAAATCTTTATCATTACACACCCAGTGCAGAACTCTCCGGGGACTCAAATAAATACCAAACATTACATAAAAAAAAATGAAGATGAAACAGAGCCAAATGGGTCTTCTCTTTTAAGCCCAAGGACCAAAATCTTAAGTAAGGGAACCACCCACTTTTCTACACAAAAGAAAACCTAAACAGTCACCGAGTCAGGCCAGGTGAAGAAGGGAAAAGGATCAAAGAAGAAAAATTTGGTAACAAAAAATTGAAAACCCATATAACTCTTTAACTGTTTTTGTCATCCCTAATTATCATACTTAGAAGGTCTTTTCTTCAGGTGTCAATAAACTTTCTAAGCACAAAAAGGATAATCCAATTAGATACGAAAAAGAAGGGGGAAAGGCAAGCACCTTGTTGTGGCTATGATCTGAGATGAAGTAAGAGAACGTTAAAAGGTTGTGAGATGGTGGAAAAGGGAAGAAGATGCTAGAGAGGAGAGTCTTCAGAGTTGGCCTTTATAGCTACTGGTGTTGTGTACCGGCCACCGCCCTGCTGAACAAGATATTTAACCGCTTTTCACTTTTACAAAAAAATATCTGTCCACGTACTTTTGTATAACACCGTCTAAGCTCATTTCTTCTCTTTTCGATAGTTGTTTTTGGTACGAAATGTTTTTTTTTTTTTTAAAT